>Ga0157364_1008581_pt1 | contig 10588 bp, 4 predicted proteins | sample AttsexASBM2_FD_111476 | JGI IMG/M metagenome (GOLD analysis project Ga0157364, IMG submission 111476) | Fungus gardens microbial communities from leaf cutter ant in Ribeirão Preto, State of São Paulo, Brazil - Atta sexdens ASBM2 | ecosystem: Host-associated > Fungi > Mycelium > Unclassified ... | reverse complement strand
TTTAAAAAATTCTAATACGAAATTGTAAATATTTTGGATTTCTAATATTTTTTTCATAATAGTAGACAATACAAAGTTTTTACTGATATAGTTTACTTTAAACATAGTAAATAATACTTAATAAATTAAGTTTTTGATAGATGCGACGTATATACCGGAGTTACCCTAATATTATTCAGGATTTATTATAATTGGACATGCCATTTGATAGTGTTATAATATTAATGCTTTAACAGAAATATTTGAGAAGTGTTATATTTTTTAATTTTATAGAGAAAAAACATTAAACTATATGACTTGATAATCGGCACATGAAAATAATTATCACATAATGAAATAAATTTATCCGCGACATTTATATTACTGTCAAATTAATATTATAAATATATGTATAATTGTTATAATGTCAGCAGATATATGAAAAAATTACTTCATAATACTATAATAAAATACTCTTTCTCACTAATTTATTAATTTTTGCTTAGATAATAACAAATCCATTTTCTCAATGATAAATGAATGTTTTTTTTTTTATTTTTACCGATACTAAGAGCAATATATACAACGATGTTAATTTATAGAAGTTACGTAGCATGAAATTGTAGGAACCTTGGAGCGCTTGCATAGTGCATCGATGTGGTTTCATCCTGATGAGACAGCAAGAACACGGAAAGCCACGGCTTTCATGAAAGTTCTAATAATCGTGAAGTCTCTATAATGTTTTGAGACAACTTTGGTTAAACTTGCAAAAGTTTATATGACTGATACTTCTCTCATATCGTTATACTCATGAAGTAATATTGCTATAGTTTAAATAGTATCAAATAAATTTTGTTTCTAGATAAAGGAATACTTAATAGGTTGAATATTTGAATTATATCTTTTTCGAAAATATTATTTATTGTACTCAATTACATTTTCTATCTATATCAGCTAATATAGTTCGTGTTGCATGTTAAACCGTACTAAAATGCATATTAAACTAAAATATACTAAGCTAATATGTAATTTACCAAAGTAATAAATAGATTATAATGCCTCGATAATAATCATTTGCGATAACATTAGAGAGTTTGTTCGTTACTGTTACATCGAGTGTTTTGTCATGTCAAGTTTTACTGAAAAGAACCATAATCTGTATTCTAAAGAGAAGGCATAAAGGAACTGTAATTGTACTTAAGTTCGTTATATCACAACTGATAGTTGAGATCAGAGACAAAAAGGGAAATGTATCAGCTAAAGAGAACAATAGACAGAGCGCATATGACAATCATTTATAAAGCTTCTAGGTTCAGAATTGCAGAAAGTGTCCTTTTTTTATTTCCTACCGGCATTGAGAAAATATCATCGAAATTGAATATTTGTTTCAGATGAAGAAAATAATGCGCCAGTGAATGAAAACTGGATGATATTGGCATGAAGTTATACAACAAATTCGATAATTATAAATGGCAAAGAGTTGAAAGAGATAGTAAAAATAAAAACGATATTAACTGATATTAAAGATAGTAATAATATTGAAACGTAACGCCAATGTGTGCACGATTTATTGATTTCTCGATGGAAGTTTGTTTACTAAATAATGGAAAATCAAATTTTGTAAAATATAATTAATTTAAGATACAAAAGGGACAGATTGCTGCCATTTAGATACAGTAATTTACGTATGAATCATAGAATTTCTCTTGCAATATAAACATTTATCCGAACTTTAAATTCAAAACTAATTTCAGCTGGGAGAAATTGGAAAAGAAGAACACAGATTTAATGCTCTCTAATCTAATAATATCCATAATATACAATAAAAATAATGATAAAAATGATATATTTCATATATGATAATTATTATATACTCGTAGATAATTATTAATGTATGTTCGCATATACATATATATATACTTTCCATAACAAAATCCGCGACCTGAAATTACAAAGATCTTTTTTAAGTTTTTTTTTTCTGATATTCCAAAGTGCATTTGAAATAAACCGTGTATAAGCACTTAGTCAACTATAAGTTCAATTCTCATTCGTTGCAAGTTACAATGTGCCGTGACAAAGTTTAAGCATAAAATGCAATCTTGTTTGAGCCTAAAGAAAAGCAAAGAGATACAATAGGTAAGATAAGAAGTTGAGTATGAGAGGCCAAGATAGGATAAGAAAAGAAAGACGCGCTTTTACAGATCGTGTTATGTGTTATGTGTATCAACATTTTGTAAGCGTTATTACTCTCTTCATTTTTGAAGCATATTTTGTGGAGAGTAAAAAGTGGAAAACGAAAAAAAAAAAGAGTACAGCTTTAGTGATTAATAGCATTAACAGACTAACATTAAACTCTCACATCGCAATTTTAATTTATAACTTCAATTTCGAGAGCGGAATAAACGTATTTGATCTTATAATAATAAATTCAATATATGATAGTTCCGGTAACAGGAAATTTGATATTTGTGAGCTTATCAGAGATATACAGAATACATACTCGAATGTGAATAGTATGGATATAACAATATAAGATAATTAAATAAATTTATATATATATATATATATATATATATATATATATACTAAATAGAAATTATCAGAGACATTATCAGTAGATGATAGCGAAAATGATCAAAGACTCTGTAGTTGAGATCCAGAGAATAAAATATCTAAATGCGAAATACATAAATTCTTTTTTGAAAGATCGAGGTTTTACCTTCTCGCAAAGAAAATGTTCGTCAAAAGATCGCTATAATAGAGTTCGGCTTCCATTTACTATAGATTCTCTAGTAAAGTATGCTAGATCACGCTATCTACAGAAATGCTTGTAGAATGTAAAGTAATAAATAAAGTTGCCTACTTTCCCACTTTAGTCCAATCCAAACACACATCGGTAAAACTACCTCGCATTCATTCCTTCGCTCTTTATCTCCACCACGTCGCCATCTTCCATTCGCCAGTAACCGGAGATATGCGGCTGCGGACGAGACGAGGTTGGCTAACGTCCAAGCAACTTCGAACGGTTGCCTTCTGCGGACATTGTACCACACACGTTGCAGTATGTTTGAGCGCCTCTGGAATGTTTAGTCCGCAGTCTGTAATCTCTTTCATTCAGTGCAAGCTGATAGTTTTCCGCTCTTACTGCGATTAATTGCGTTTGTGTATACGTGGATAAGATTGACGAGCGAAGAGTGGTTCGGAAGACTGCGCCGTCCCGAATACAAATGATCACTATGCTCCAGACGACGAATTACGGCTATGAGTGGAGTTCAAAGTATCTTGATAGACTATGTGAGTTCGCCCTTCGTCGAACTAGACCGGTTCTATCGGGCGATTCTACATTGTATCGAATATCGATAGAGTAACGCAATCATCAACCGTTGTGGGCGTTCAGACAACCTATATAACGGCCTAATATATTTCGAGAATACGATGCTAAGAGTGTCGCTGGGCAAAAAATTGCTTTTAGCTATAGTGTCGTTGGTATGTTGTTTTAAAATGCGGTATCACTGCCGCGTACCTTGGGTGTTGTTGTGCTTTGAAGACAGGTGACTATATTGCAAACCATCAAGATTCTTTACTATGGCATCTTCCCAAAACAATATCCTAAGTCTCTCTTTCGTGGTTCACGAAACTTTCAATTTAGCTCTCGAAACAATTTCAAGAAAGGAATGCATATAAGAAAAGATGTTCCTGACTCGAGATTTATCAAAGTCCAAATTTATCAAATTACTCACATCAAAGCATAGTTCATCAACTTTAAGATTTAAATATAAAGTTATTGATAAGATTAACAATAATTTCGCATATATTTTATTAAATAAGAGATTAATTGACAATAATTCATAAAATATATGTCGTGACATAAATGTAGTTAAAGTTAAGTTTTAGTTAAAACTAAAACTGTAAAAAAGTACTATAAAATTCCCTTTAGTAGTAAGAATGTAATTTGGGAGTGAAAAGAGGAAGATACGCGAAGGACAAAGGATAAAGGTCATAGAATGGAGTGACAGTGAGGGTAGTGATCTCGGGAGCTTTGAAAATTGAACCTTAAGTAGTCTCCGAGGGTGAGCTCTGAGTTACTCGTGATATCTTTAGATGAGATTCTGGATAGTTTGAAAAAGCAGGGTGTGTGTCCTTGTCGACTTCATTAAGCGTTTCAAGAACATATTAAAAGTATGGTATTATAGAGAGAAAAGTTCTAATTTTTAATTTTCAAGTTAGGTATTATATTATGTCTTCATCAAGTTTAAGATTACAAATTAAACAAGTATGTTTTTATAGTCTGCAAATTAAATTCTTATCAATTTGGTGTATACATTTATGTTACAAAATTAATTCTTTCAAGCTTCTTAAAGTTAATTAAAAAATTAATTTCAATTAAATAAAGTTAAAATATTTCTTTGTTCATTAAAGTACTAATTAACTAGAATATATTGTATATTCAAATTAAAATAATAAATTTCAAAGCATTCTAACGTCTGATGTTCAGTTGTAATTTTAAAGAGGAAATTTTTAAGGTTTTTTGTAAATTATAGCGCAATGCTTTTCTCTTGTGTTTTCTTTAGTAAGAAATCTACAAAGTTAGATTGCAACGTATAAAAAACTACATACAAAAAAGTTTGATACAACAACAGTATAAGGTTTCATAGAATCGCGCGATTTGTTCTATGAGTTTTCGTAAGCGTTTCTGTCGTACGATACTGCGTAGAAGACGACATGCCGGCATCTAAAGTCGTTATTCACACCGTGGGGCGCAAGAGGATTTTCGTGTTTCACGTGAACGCTAGCAGAGGTGCAGACACGTTCATTCCAATTAATGCGACGCGATAAATCCTATGAACCGGTCCGCCGACGCTCGTGGGCACCCGACACATCCACGATCAGGAAACCGTCTGCTGCCGACCGGATGACGGCCTCTCTTGTTCAACGACAAGAAGCGGCAGATCGTCAATCAAACAGATGGAGGAGATACATGAAACTGCAAAGTGATTCGTTCCGACACCATTTACCGCGAATCGTTCGAGGAAAGGAAAGAAATATCTCATGTGCGTTTTTTTAAAACAAAATAAATATTCGACAATATAAAAAATTATGTTTGACTATATTTAAAAAAATATCCCGTTTTCGAAACAAATGGTTGGGTTAAATATCGCATTCTTGGAAGGAAAAAAAATTTATTATTACTTAATTAATCATATTTTGCGAAAAAAAAGTAATCATTATTACAAGATTTTGCTCTATTTTTTTATTTATGTAATTTATATATTTAGATTCATCTTGAATAAACAAAATTTCAGTCTAAGATTTTTAATTAAATAAAATGCATTATAATGTTTTAAGAAATGTAATATATAAAAACGAAAGAAAGTTAGAGTTCCGTTGTTGTCAGAAAAGTTTTGAAGAGACGACCCCGTTTATCATAACGCATCATATTTTCGGTGTACTTGAGAATGCTCTTCAAAGTAGAGAATTTACGGAAGTCGCTGAGATTGCGGAAAGAGTCAAGAAGTGGTCTGTTGAAAGTGAAATTTATCGTTTCCAATTGCATACCCTTAGTTCAAAAACAAAATGTGATAGTTAAATGTAATGCCGCACATATATTAATGTATCTATAAATAATCTTTGCAAATTTATGAAGAAATACGTTCAGCTACAAAAATTGGTATTTTGGGCGCATTAGATTATAATAAAATATGAAAATACAAATCTCTATGAATAAATCATTCAAGGAAGGAACATAAAGAACCAATGCTTGTTTCGATCAATCTTTATACTCCTTTCTTACATTATGATTAAAATATGAAAATGATAGAGTCGTAACGATAACATGAAATATAAAAATGGTAGAGTCCGCTAAAAAAATCGCTTTCGATTTCTTGAAAAAGTTAATATCTTATCTTCCTTTCTATCGCCGATAAACGACAAATCAATATCATTTTCTTAACAGCAACCCATTATTATTTTCTAGCTGCACTGAGATAGTCTATATTTCACTATCGATCTTCTTATTCTACTCCGTGAAGGTGGACAAATAAAAGTAATGGAAGTGTCTACTTCGTGCATCTCAACAAAAAATCTTCATCTTTCCGGGAAATGCGATTGCTTTTGATAAAAACATTTAAGATTATATTATTAAAAATTTAATTAAGTTAAATGCAAAACAAGATTATACTAAATTTAGAAAAAAGCTTACTATTTTAGATCTAATTATCTACGTAATAAAATTAGTTATCGAGTGTGTACGTGTGTATGCGTGTGTTAAAACAGTAAATTAAAATTCTATTTACTTAAATATTATATATAAAAACTAATTAGAAATATAACTTTAAAAATATCGTGATATTTATGTTTAAAAATTTCAGTAACTTAACGTTTACGAAAACGTAAAATTAAAAGGATTTTAATTTATATAATTAGTATCTCTTCTATTTATATAAGTAAATGTAACTAATTCAGTATTTTTATCACTCAATTTTTTTTTTACTCTTGTATCAGTCAATTCGTCTATTGAATCTGTGATCTTTCTTTAATTAACCTCGCCAAACAAAGGAAGGTAAGGTATTGGAAACTTGATTAAAGCTGAACATTGTTCTGGAAAATCTTAGAAAGCTTTGGAAAAAAGAAAATCTTAGACTTTGAGCAATTTCACAGCGACAACAAATGAGAAACTTTCATAAGGTGAAAAATTGGAACAATAAGCCAAGTGCTCGTTGAAAATCTAAATAGGGCTGCAAACCCAGTTATGTAACGGACTTATTGTCAACTTCGCTAAAATTGCTTGCTATCATAAAGTAACAAGTGAACAGATCGCATAATGCCTCTTGCCAGTGCAATATGCCGGTAATGAAGATGTTTAATGAGGGTTTCGCCTTTCAGGAATCCATTTCGATGCAAATTACAAGTAATGTGCAATTTTGTATTATCAATCCATAATTCAATCTTTAATTAATAAATTGTCTTTATTTTTATTCGCAAAAAATAAAAGTATATTTATTATATTTAATCTTTAATTATAATTATGTAGCATTCTGTATCGCGTAAATAAATCCTCTAAATATTTTCTGACCATATAATTACTATTATCATTACGTTGTTTATTATTAACGTGTATAATAATATATTTTTATTTAAAAAAACAATAATATTTAAAATTATTCTTTTGTTATTAAAAATCAAAATTTCATTTAATTCATTTAATTATTTAATTCATTCATTAGAAAAAATTGATAAAAATTATAGTAATTGTTGTTGTAGTAGCTGGGTGTTCTCGCGAATATTCATGAAAGTTATATAATCCACATTAAAATCTTTCAAAGGATAATAATATAATGATAAATATCTAATTAACTTTTCATTATTAGTGTATTCATATTCAAAAGTGAGTTTACGACATACATAATGAATTATTAGATCCTATTAAAATTTTGTATGAGAAATATTGTAAAGACTATAATTATATCACTTGTACAGGCTTATATGTATGTATAATAATATTAATAAAAATTATTATATTATACATAAATATACTTAAATAAAGAAATGTAATAAAAACATATTTTCGTATGTTTATTTTAAAATTCTTAAAAAATTTGAAATTTCTTATCATTATCATTTCCAACTTCGTTAATTAATTTCTACATTGATATCATAGATAAAATTAGATTAATTTGTACCAAATGTTTTAAACAGAATTATATTGCATAATTTATTGCTGTCATATGATTAACGGGTATATTATATAGATATATTGAAATCTTCAAAGTCATTTAAATAATGCACAAAAGTAAGATAAGTTATATCCATTCTATTCTGACAATTAATTCAAACAATCAAAGAAAAACAAAGGCCAATAAAGATGAATATTTTATTTTGTTTATGTTACAATTAATTGTTTGTCAAAACGCCAATATGCCAAATTAACGCGATAAAATCTATATACGAGAAAACTGGAACAGGTGAAAAGAATCTTCATAAATCTTTGAAGAGAAATCAAACTTGAGCGAACTGATCATTAGTGCCGCGACAAATCAGAGTAATATTCTTCAACAAGACAATCAACTGAATGCGTTGGAAGCTCCGTGCAAATAAAGGATGCAACGGGTATAAGGCTTATCTTAACATTTTCGCCAAAGTGAATTCCGTAATTATAACGTGACGAACTTATATCAAATGATTAAATTAAATTCGCCTAATATAGGAGATAGACTCTTTTAGCTGAATAATCATTATAAGTTTTTAATTATAAGTCCTGTTCTCACATATTACGAGAAAATTTAATATTGATATTCCTCTTTCTATATTCTGCTGTTAATTATGTAATTAAAAAGCAAGAAAAAAAGAGAACAATAGAGAAAATTATAACACATTTTTATATTATATTATTATATAATACAGAAATTTGTTGTAATTTAAAAAAATACGAATATGAATTAATCGTGTTAATGAATATTTGAAATGTGTGTATTATGTTTATAAATTTCCGTGCATATGCATATGTATAATATATTTGTACGACAGCGCTGTATGTCATAAACTTCGCATGACCATTATTTTATAAAATTCAATTAGCCATTTGCATATAAAAAGACTGATTTCTGTTCGTAGGATAAACACAAAGTGATGAATTCAATAAATTGCATACAAGATACTATTACCTGATAAATTACACGAAGTAGATAACTTCAATCATAAAATCATGACTTACCTGTAACAAAAAAAGAGACAATTCATTAGTGATACAATAAAATGTAAAATTAGCTTTAATTCTTAATTAATAAATATTTAACAAGTGAAATTATGTTGTGTTTATACATATCATTATATTTCTAATAAAAATTTAAGAGTATAAGCTATAAAGTTGACTGATTCATAAAATCGTAGAAAAGTTGATTAATTATTTAACTAAATTTCTCAATAAAAAATTCGCGTGCACGTCGTGTACACAAGAAATTGCGCGAAATTGCGTTCATGTGGCGCGAAAGTTTCAACGGCGTCTGATATTTTAAAACTGCTATTCGAGAATTGACTGAACACTTCTACGACAACTAAATAAAAGTTAACGCGGTTCCGACATATGTCTTGTAAGTTTACGAAAGATTTTCTGTATTCCTTTCGTACTTCGCATACATGTTCGAACCAGAAATTCCGCATTGCGGACTATCGGAGGTTGAATTCGTACGCGATCTACGTACCGGGTGTTTCATCGTGCGAACTCCCCTCTTTACGTAATTAATTTTTCAAATTGTGCAGAGGCGAGGTGGGATTATGCTTGTTCCACCTTTTGCATTATTTTCTGAATTACAGTAAAGTGCTGTACGCATACTGAATTAGCAAAATATATGAGATGCCAACTGCATTTGAGTGGGTAGGAATAGCTATGCTTGTTAAAATTAGTCTACGGAAGAGTAGGTTTCACTTTGTTGGCGATACCTCGCCATCTACGCAAAATGTAAAAATATTAATGCAAGAGGGAGTGCTTATATTTTGTAGCAATGGAAAGTCAAATAACTCAGTCTTGACGTGAATTAAATTAAAAGCAAACACAATCTGATGAGATAATAATTAATATTTACGAGATATAAAATTTTTTGCAAATTTCATTTTTCAGCTTTTTTTATTCTACAATTTAAGCACGCCGCGCGTGAAACGTGGAATGCATTCAAGATTACACACGAAATAAAATAAGAGCATTTTATTTTTTACAAAAATGTCTTTTCAGAAAATATTGATACACATATCCGTTGCAATGTGTCATAAATTTATAGAAAATTAAGAAATTTCTGTTGAAATCTTGATAAACAGTGATCGCACGTATCGGATGTTCGAAGATATCAATTTATTTTTCAAAGACAATACCATACGGGTAGAATTTCATTGCAGACGAACATTATCACAATATATACCATGTCTACATTTATATTTCACTAATCTACCAAGAAAAATTTATGATAAAATCTTGCTGAAAAGCTTTGACATCGATCGCTTAAAAACGCGGAATATTTTCTACATGTCATACGCATGTACGGAATGTAGGCTGCACATTTCGAATAAGTGTTTGCTCTCTCTTTCTCTCCCCCTCCCTCTTTTCTTAAAGAGCAATCATGCATGTTAAATTTGAATTTTTTCTCATATTTTGAACGGATTGAAAACATTCACGAGGCAAATGCATTGAAATCGGTATTCATACATATTCATAGATTTCATGTAAGTCAACAATGTGCTTACCACTGCGTGATGACACGTAGTGAATGCGGTTTGCTTACACATTGGCGAACCAACCATGCAATTCCGGAATCTCGACAAATTTGCGCAGTAAAACTCTTAACAGCCCACATCATACGATCGCCTGTCGCTACTATCTTAATGTCTTGCTACTATCTCATAAAATAAGTAGATTAGATCGGCGTGACGATAACTCTCGATCATTTTCCGATCGACCTCGGAAAATGATCATTTGTGCCATTTTTCTTTCCTTTAATGCGATTGATGCACGGCGAGGAAACAAAGTGAGACCATTAAGAATATAATCGTAAAGGATGTTGTAGCCAGCCGACGGCTAAGCCCCTCGAGAGGACAGAGAAGTTCTGTAGAGTTATATCAGAGA
>Ga0157364_1008580_pt1 | contig 10588 bp, 9 predicted proteins | sample AttsexASBM2_FD_111476 | JGI IMG/M metagenome (GOLD analysis project Ga0157364, IMG submission 111476) | Fungus gardens microbial communities from leaf cutter ant in Ribeirão Preto, State of São Paulo, Brazil - Atta sexdens ASBM2 | ecosystem: Host-associated > Fungi > Mycelium > Unclassified ... | reverse complement strand
TATTATATATTTATTTTTTTTATTTTTATTTTTTTTTTATTTTTATATATATAAAAAATATATATATAAATATATATATATATATATATATATATATATATATATATATATATATATATATGTGTGTACATATAATATAAAAACAAGGTTACTATTCAAAGCTACTGATTAGCATATGTTTCTGATAACAAAATATGTTAACATCGCAATTAAATTCATCTATTATAGATTGAATACCAATATCACTGCTCAGTCCACATACAACCAGAGATCCGATTATTGTTATCAAGACGTTCCACTCACAATGCTCATTTCATCTTTACAATTTATTAAATATTATACAAGAACGAATAATGTTCACAAGCATTATGAACGCCAAATGGAACACATTTCAATATAATCTTAATTGAAATTATGTAAATATTTAAATATTAAATATCGTATTATTATTTATCAAGACCATGAATTTACTGTATTTCCTCACGCGACAAATTTATTTAAATTAAGGCAAACATCTCAGTGATCAGATATATACCTATTTACACAAAACTTTATTTCTTTATATTATTATTATGGTCAGCATTTATAGCGTGGAATTGTGGAGCCACATTCAAAAAGTTTAATATGGAAATTCGACTCAAGAAATCCAAGAATTGAATTAAAAGCAACCGTAAATTGTTTTAAATATTGTGCATTGCTGTCGATATTTGTGATAGCAGTACAACTTCTAATTCTTTTAATTTGTAGACATTCGAATGAATTTGTCAGTAAAAATTGCGGAAAAGCGACAAATTTCGCAATTGTCACCATTTCATTTTTCTATCCCTCACTCGAAATTTCCACACGGAAATTTCCACTGGCGAGCTGAGGCGAGTCAATTCGCTGATTTTTATTAATCTCATGTTTTTTTTTATATAATATTATTATAATTTTATTATGAGAAATCTTCAAGAACAATTAAATTATAACATTATAACATAAAAAAAGCATTGAAAAAAAGCATTTGAGATTAATATTATAATAATAAATTTTATGTATGTGTCCGGATATCCCATAAATACATGTCTAGTTATTGAGATATTTACCTTAACTTTACCTTAACTTTAAAAAAAATCAAAATCATTAACCTTTGAGTAGAATCTTCCGAAGGAAATTGCATGCACATGTGAACGATATCAAGACAAACGCGTCCCACACATAAAATTTTCAATGTATTAACTTCCATCGACGATTCTCCACAGATGATCTCCTCATGAGTACTTGACATCATGTCTACAGTCAGAAATGTCAGAATATTTTCCTTCTCGCTCTCATCTGCGTAGTTGCTATGCACAGGGCCGACAACTTATTTCGCCCATGAGTGTGGAATTTTTGACTAATAAAAGGAGAGAGGAATAAAAAATGACCTTACTTTATTTTTTATTTATTTTGCGTTATTTGTTACCCCTTTTGCAACGCGTCTGTCGGTAAGAGATTTATATTGGCCGTAACCGTAATTTGTAAGAATTGATTAATCACATTCGAGTATTCCCTTCTCTTTCAATTGTAAGAGAGGAATGTGTTCAAATGTGATTATCAATTCTTGCAGATAATGGCGTACAGCATACGATTACAGTCAGTATAAATGATTCCTATAAAAGTTCAATTTCTGCTATGCGCGCAATTGTACTGCCACGAATATCGATTGACACCTGCATACATTTTAAAAAATTTATATATGATTTTTAATCCAACTCTTGGATCCCTTGGATGTGGATTTCCACACAACGCTAAATTTTGAGTGAGGAGTGCTCCACGATTTCACATTACAGTTGCCGGGCCTGGCTATGCATAGACTTCTTCTTTTTCGTTTTTATTAAGCAATCATTCCTATCAACGCAAGATAGAAGTTTTAAATATAATCTGGAAGGTCAATGAATTATGACATTACAACTTGAACATTCTTTAAGAGCAATCAAAGCACTGTGCCTCGAAGCATCGACTAATTAGAAGAAAAAAACTTTACTTGACTGCTCAAAGAATTCTTTAAAACATTTGTAGCATAATGTTGACCGTATATTATAGAATAAATATTCTATATTTGTGACGTCCCCTCAAATTAGCCGCAGATAATTTTTATTTATTAGTATATATTACTTATCTCTAAACAACAGATTATATAGAATTGAATATAATAAATTAAATATAAATTCCTTAAAAGTTGCATTAATTTGCGCATTCTAATTTGCGCTTTTAAGGAGTTTATATTTAATTTATTATATTCAATTATATATATTTTTATATATATATTTTCGAAAAATCAATCAATTGAAAATCTATAAAATAAATTGTTTCTTTAAAATATCACGTCTTGTACTTCGCGGACAAGAATTTTGAAACACCCTATATATATATATGTTTTATATAGAATACTACATATAAATGTGATATGTTTAAAGGTAGATTTTCATGTAGATGGTTATTATAATGAGCGACAAAACGAGTCATGTGATCAAAATGAACGCTTGTTATTCGTTAATTTTGATCAGGATAACTTATTTGTTAAAAATGAGCTTTAACATCAACATGAAACTGCGCCTTAAATGTTTGAACATCATGACTGTTGATTGTTTATGAAATACTATATACTATATCATTATTACTAATTATTATTAATTACGATATACTTTTATGAATTTTATTTTATTATTATATTATTCGTCAAACATCGATATGTCAAACTACGAAACATACCTCCAGCTGCTTCAAAGAGAAAACGTCGTTTCTCAAATAGACTACTTTCCTTTCATGAAAGACGCACTCGACACAAACGTTATTGTATTTGCCTTGACATTCAATAAATGATAAACAAAAATAGAACGACACGTGTGTCTCCTAAAAGAAAAATATTCAAAATCAACAATCATAATCCGCGAATAAGGCTGTAGTCAAAGTCTCGCTACAAATGCTTCGAAGCATTTGATGGACCAATTAGAAAAAAGAATTTTACAAACTGACCAATCAAAAAATGCTTCAAAGAGTTTGCAGCATCGCGTTGGCCGTATCTTAAGTAGATAGGAAGAATGCGCTCTGAATATGCCTATATACTAATATGCAATTTCATGCATTGAGCAATTATAATTTCTTAATAATCCGTGTGCATATGCCTGTATATTGCAAATACATACTTATAAAATATATACGTATATAATTATAAAATATAGAGTAAAATTGTAAATAACATTGAAAATCTTGAGCCTAAATCGCAGGAGAATCATATCATACTATTGTGACAGTTAAAATGCCAAGATGGCGACAAAATCGAATTCGTAATACATCGCGGAACACTTGCTGTTAATACCTCCAAATCACGATATATATTCGTACCGAATCGTTGAGGATATTATACGCTTAAACGAAACTTAAACTCGACTCGTTTGTCATAATATCGCGTTGTCGTAAAGTCGGAGGAAAAAATCTCTGAGACATATGTAGCTCGAGATACATTCACGCTTGGGCGTATAAATTCTGCAGGCGTTAGATTCTGCACGCGCGTATCTCCTCGTACGATTATCGCTTTGAGTTTAACATAAATACAATGGATCCACGTTTACATAGAAGATCCGAGGCTGAAAAGGGACCGAGCGATTTGGTCAGTGAACAGTTAACCTCAAAATTCCGTTTACCTCGTTCGCTCGACAACGACGCGTCCATTAATGGCGAAACAGCGATTTTGCCGTATAGATACTTTTATATATAAAAAAAAAGAATGATTACTTTCGCAATCCATACCTTTAAAAATATAGTATCCTCGATGACAAACTTTGTAAAATCAAAAAAAATGTTTTGCGTATAATTTTTTTTGCATCGCTTACGGAGTCAGTAAAAAATTGTTATTAATATATTTATAATATTATATAAATGTATGCATGCTTTCCATTTGGTGACACAAGTCGACACCAATATTCTGTCTTTATTATTCATAGAATGCCAAAAAAGATAGAGCAACGGTCGTGTCACTTATGTCACTAAATGGAAAACGCCCTTATTAAGAGAAAGAATTATTTCAATTATTTTATGAAATACACTTTACTCTGCTATGAGCAAAAAATAATCATGAAATTCACAGCGTGAATTTTAATCTGATATAAAAATAATCTAAATTATTATTTCTAATTTACATATGTTATATCACAATAATTGAGAAAAATTTTATTATTGAAACGATATAATTTTTCTTAATATCTTCTGTTCTCTTATATAGATCGTTGAGTGGTTAAATGAGGCCTCCATAAGCATTGCTGAGGACATTAAGATCACAAACATATGTAAAGTACAGGAACTTTTATTGAATAAGGAGCCACATCTGTTAGAGTGTTATTTAAATGACATTCTACAATTCTCTGTAGATAGAAGTTCTGAAGTTAGAAAGACCATTACAGGATTTATCGAAGAATCTGGGTTATTATCAACAATTATTTTTTTCATGATGCAATTTTGTTTATAGAGGAAGTATACATTCAATAACAATATATTTCATAACTGATTTTTTTCAGAATAAAATATCCAGAAGTAATCCCTCGTACAGTTCAAATACTCCTTAGATTAGCGTCCGATGAAACATCGGTTGTAGCTAAACGTGCTCTTAGAGCCAGTGGCAGAATTCTCAGAGCTGTTCTCAAGTGGATTGCTAGTGCTACTGTTGTTACGACAGATATGGAATTAGCATGGACACAGCTAAGTGCTCTTAAAGTTCAAATTATTAATATGATTGACAGTGACAATGATGGGTGAGCAGAATGATTAAAAATAATCAAAAATAATCTCTTCATTTGGAATAGTTCTAATGCTGTTAAAATACATTTCAGAATAAGAACACAAGCTGTAAAGTTTCTTGAGGGCGTTATTTTAATACAGACATATCCAGATCCCGACAGTCCAAAAAAGCCTGATGATTTCTCTCTCGAGGATATTCCACTAACATTGAAAATAGCTCGTAGACGAAAATTGGAGGAAGAAGCAAATCACGTTATGGATTTGTTGATTAAGTTTCATGGATCTCCACATGTTAGCAGTGTCAATTTAATGACATGTATGGGATCTTTAGCATTAATTGCTAAAATGAGACCACAGTTTATGTCAAATGTAATTCAAGGTATATATATTTATATATATATTTACTTATATATATATTTAATATACAATAATTTTTTTATATTCTTTGAAAGATTTAATAATTTATGTCATAATGCGTAGCATTACAAAGATTGCAACATGATCTACCACCAACACTATCTGATTCTCAAGTAACCAGTGTACAGAAGCAATTAAAACTCACACTTCTTGGATTGATGAAACACCCTGCTAGTATAGAGTATGCTTCAACTATTGCTAAACAGTTGACTCAACTTGGAGCAAAAGAGCAGGAAATTATTAAAGCTTATCCAAAACCAGAAGATGTCCGTCGGATGAAAAAACGTCAACAGGTATGTGTGTGTGTGTGTGTATGTATATATATATATATATATATATATATATATATATATATGAATTTTTGAGTAAATACATTTTTGTTGTGCATATTATTATTTTTAAAGATTTATTTATTAATCGAAGGAGATAGCTGCTACTGCTGCGAAACGAGTAAAAGTTGAAGTGATAATAGATGAAGCAGAAGTAGCTACTGTTCCTGCGCCTAAATTACCAGACTTAATTGAACTTTCTGAAAGTTTTATTGCCGAAAGACTCAGTGTAGAAATTGCAACGGATTTGGTAATGGATAGTATGGTATGATTACAAATTATATTTTATATTAATCTGTCTCGTAAAATAAACTTTAAATTATCAATGTATATTGAATGATATTCAATAGGCATGGGTTCCGGATACTATGACTACAATTTTCCAAAGGGAATATCAACCCACAGCAACTACTGATATTAATATACAACGTCAAACAATTGCTAAACTTCTAGCAACACAAATTAAACAGACTAAAGCAAAAAAGAACAAAAGAGATAAGGAAGAAGATGCTGTAATGGAAGACTTAATTAAAAATCCCACAATTAGTGTAGCTGAGGCAAAGCGGGAGCGTAAACGTGAAAAAGATCGGGAAAAAGAGAAAGAAGCAAAAGCTTCATTAGAGGCTCATGAGAAATCACTTGCAAAGGCCAGAAATCGTATGAAGGCGTTGAAATTAGTTGAAGTGACAAAACCACTTCCGAAGGAAATTAAAGAACGGATGTTATTGATGGCAGTCAATAGGATATTACTTTCAGAAAAGACTGCAGTTTTTGGTGGTGTAGCTACTGTAAGGTATAACGGAGCATAAATTATTATTATGTATAAAAGTTTTTAATATATGACACATCCATACATACACTCCCCCCCCACACGCACACACACATGCGCGCGCGCGCACACACACATGCACATAGATATTATGTTGTATCTAATCATTAATAGTTTATCTCTTTGTCTTATCTATATTATATTACAGATCCAAGATTCTGACTACGCTAGCAGCCACTTTCAATCCTTACATTAAAGAAGCTGTTTTACGTTATATTACTGATGACATGCGAAATCGATTAGATTTAGCATTAGGTTGGCTATATGAAGAATATGCATTGCTACAAGGATTTCAAAGGCGAACTACGTTATGTACAAAACCACAAGAAGCTCCACATCAGGCATATAATTTTTTATTGTGCACTTTAGTTTCAGCTATTGATTTGATTCAGGGTAAAGATCGTGATGCTTTGTTATCCAGGTAATATTAAATTTAGAAAAAGCATACACGCGTGAAATGAAATATAAAAGTATAAACATTTATGTTAATCTAATTCACAAAACTTTTTCTTATAAAAGGCTTTATTTGGAAGCACCATTAATAACAGAAGATGCTGTAGAGGCTTTAAAAATGGTATCATCTGACGAAACTAGAGGTCTTGCACCATTGCAACTTCTGAAAGAAATGGTAGTGCGTAGACCAACTAAACAACTGGTATTTTTAAATGTCTTATTGTGCCATACTGGACATGAAAACAATACAGTAAGAAAATTAAAAATTATATGATATATAATTTAAAAATATAATTTAAAAATATGTATATTGATATATAAAGTAAAATGTTATAATACATTTTAATAAATAGATACGAGAAGCTGCAATACAATTAGTTTGTCAGTTATACAGTCGAGCAGAGTTAAGTAAACTAATCGAGGAATATGCAGTACTATATTTAGGCTTTTTACGTCTTCATAATCCACCGGAGATTGTTTTCGGACAAGATAGAGGCAGACCGCAAATCGAGAGTCTGTGGACCGAATCAACTACACGTGCCTGCTTAGGATTGTATCTTGCTCTTCTCAGTGAACATCAAGATCTGATTCACGAGTAAGTAATATAAAACCATTTTCTTCTTTAATTATTAAATATACGTATATAAAATATATTTGTATGAAAATTCTGCGTGCTATATATTGTATATTTAATAAATAACAGATTAGCTAGAGTATATACGTCAATGGGAGCAGATGTGAAACGTATTGTATTAAGACTGGTAGAAGGGCCAGTGAGATCTTTAGGTATGGGTAGTCCACAACTTCTCGCACTTGTTGAAAACTGTCCAAAAGGATCTGAAACTTTAGTCACAAGGATTATACATATTCTTACAGAAAAGTGTATGTTATTATTTAAAATATGTATTTTTTTTATTTGTATTTTGTCTATTGTTTTATATTATGGTATATGTGTATGCAGCTGCCCCAAGCGCAGAGTTAGTAGCCAGAGTACGCGAATTATATCAGACTAGAGTTTCCGATGTCAGATTTTTAATACCTGTCTTAAATGGACTCACAAAAAAAGAAGTAATCGCCGCATTACCAAAATTAATCAAATTAAATCCTATTGTCGTAAAAGAGGTAAATAATGCATTTAAAATATTACTTTAATTTGCTGCCTTCTTAAGCATAATTAAAGCATAATAAATACATTTTTTTCAGGTATTTAACAGATTACTTGGGACACATAATAATGACAGTGGAGTTCCTCATACATCGCCTATTACGCCTGCAGAATTATTGATAGCTCTACATAGTATAGATCCAAGCAAGGCTGAATTAAAAACCGTCATTAAAGGTAATTTGATTTACGCGAAATATTTATTTATTTCCTCGAGAGAAAGTTTTTATTGACATAAATTTTACGGAATTTTTTCTTTCGTATACAGCAACATCTCTTTGTTTTGCTGAGAAACAAGCGTACACGCAGGAAACAGTCGCCGTTGTGATGCAACATCTTATGGAAATGACACCTTTACCGACATTATTAATGCGTACAGTTATACAAAGCTTGGCTCTTTATCCTAGATTAAGCGGATTTGTTATGAATATACTTCAACGACTGATTCTGAAGCAAGTGTGGAAACAGCCGAAAGTGTGGGAAGGTTTCGTGAAGTGCTGCGAACGTACACAGCCACAAAGTTTCGCCGTTATTTTACAATTACCACCGGCACAGTTAGCAGAGGCTCTTCGGATGGCGAGCAATTTACGTGCTCCTTTGCTGGCTCATGTTGAAGCTTTTGCCGAGAATCAGGTAATTTCGTAGCACATTTTAAAGCACATTTTTAAAAAAATATATATTTTTTAATTTTTGTACTTTACACATATTGAATATGACCGAAAATCTCTTTATATTATTGGTATAAATTAAGCGTGATCTTCATTATTCGATAAATAAATATTAAAATAAGATTGTAAATTAAAAATATATAATATAATAAATATATAATATAATATAATAAATCATTTTTTGATATTCTACCGCACATAAGATTTTAAATCGTATATTTTTTCTTTTTTCAGAAAGCACACATTCCGCAATCAATAATGGATGTTATACAGGGTAAAGTGCCCTGTGATATGCTCGATGAGTTTGATATTGTGAGTAAAGATGCCTGTATATAAAGGAACGATATTTTGAGCCCTATATCTTTATAATATAATTCTTTAAAATAAATACGCGGTATTTTCTCGAAAAAATATCTCTTCCATCAATTTCTTTCAGGCACCACGTGGTGATTATTCGAATGATCAAAAACCAGATACAATGGAAATTGATCTTTCGGAACCAGCCCCTCCCGGTTTAGATTAGCATAAAGTCATTCCAGTGTTAGAACCAAAAACATCGTTTACCGAGTATTTTAACATTGATAAATTTGCTTTGTAAATGTACAGTATTTTTTTTTGCATCGCTATATTGCGACATTTAGTTATATATTTTGTTGGTAATAGTTTATATTTATATCTTCATTTGACGCTAAGTATTTCAATTGACTAATATTTAGCGTTAAATGTGTAAGTCAAAAAATTACAGATGATTTAATTCAACGAAATCTAAACAATTGAGATTTTTGATATAGATTTTGACATAATTTTCTTTAATTAGTTTAACATTATATATTATCATTAGTTTTATAAATCTATTTTATTTTTGGATCTTCAATATAATCTAAATACATTTTTTGGTATCTAATATAGCAGAATATGTAGATGCTGTTTGACTTTTCTCTCGTATTTAATTAATATTTGTAATAATATTAAAATATACATATACTATCGATAATTTAATATTAAAAATATTTCAAACAATTTTCTATGAATAACAATTTTCTTAATTTTGATTAGATTCTAATTTTTATTTATATATATCTATATAAAGAAATAAATTGTAGAATATCAATCGTGTAAATCAGCTAAAATACAATTTAATTTATCTGTTAAATTTATTTCATATAAAATACATAAAATTTTAGGAAAAAGAAAATAGATACATCCTCAATTGTTTGGCTTAGCAGAAAATATTTCCTTTTATATTTAATGTGTCTCTTAAATTTTATATACAAATGCGCTCGTGAACGATTATTTCGGTCTATATTTCTTTCTTGCCTGCTCAAGTGTTATAAATTAAACAGTTTTATGATACGTATCTATTTAAAAATTGCGTTGTGAGTATTACTCAGAAATATAATTTTTAATCATTAATTGCGATAAAAGAATAAGTACATTATTTTTACAATTGAATTCATTATGTATAAAGACTAAATTAGAAATCAGTCTTAATGTTACATATATGTATTAGTGTTGATGCATAAAGACTAAATTACAAATTAGTCTCAACATTACATATATGTCATACATGTTAAAAGTTAAAATAATTATGCTTAAGTTTAAAAATTATAATGTGTATAAAACAGAATTGAGTGCACTTAACTTATACTACGTCATACTATCATATGAAAGTAATAAACAATTTTTTTCATAAACGTATATAATCTGCAATGTATAAAAAATAATAAAATATTTTTTGTTACATAAATTCTTACTCTCTTTGTTGCATTCTTTCTCTTAAAAAGTAAGTAAAATATACATTTATAAAAAACAATTATAAATATAAAAAATATTAGAAAATATATTTCGCTGAGAAATTATGCAGCAAGAATTTTAAGATTGATAATCCATTATAAACCATTATATCTTGAGAATAATTAAATACAATTGTGATTTGCACATACATTGTAGTAATAAAATATACATAATTATATAT
>Ga0157364_1008579_pt1 | contig 10588 bp, 6 predicted proteins | sample AttsexASBM2_FD_111476 | JGI IMG/M metagenome (GOLD analysis project Ga0157364, IMG submission 111476) | Fungus gardens microbial communities from leaf cutter ant in Ribeirão Preto, State of São Paulo, Brazil - Atta sexdens ASBM2 | ecosystem: Host-associated > Fungi > Mycelium > Unclassified ... | reverse complement strand
TGACCAATCAACCCTAACCCGAGCTGTTCTAAAAATAGAAAAGTGAAAAAGAAAAGAAAAGAAAAGTAAAATAAAAATGAAAAGGGAAAATAAAATAGAGTCCACCGTCAACGATCTTGACAAACTACCATTTAATAAGCTCTTACTAATTCAGGCCAATATTTTAGATTATTCTATCAAATTTTCTGACCACCTGATGTAATTATTCTGAGGTTATGTCAGCAATATTCCACTTAATTAGTATCACAGACTTTCACAACCTCTAGAAAAACCTAAGTTTCATTGACATAGTACTTGTAAATACACTACTTATTTTCAAAAGAACCTAAGAGAACAGAATAAAGTTCCTAGAGAAAACAAACATTTTATATAGCTAAGAGATATATTCTAATCTTCTAGATTAGCTTATTTGAGAAGAAATAATAAAAATAGTATAACTAGGGATATTTTTAATGATAATTCCTAGAATATCAGCCCAAAAAGAGAGAAGTGAGGTTGCTATTGATAATGGATAGAAGATCAGACTCAGAAAACAGCAGTGGAAAGTAGTAAGTTTGAGAAGATGAGCACTATAGACTTTGACAATGGTGTTTGACCTTAGGTTAAGGAAGTGGATACTATAAACTTTGTTAATGGTGTTTAGTCTGAGATTTTGAACCCTATAGTAACAGTAGTATTAAAAGCAAAACAACAAGTTTTCTTACAATATATATCCTGTAGTGTTTATTTAGTCAACTCTATTTTTTGCTACTAACCTCTACTAAGTGTAATACTATTTATTGTTCCAATATTGTTCCATCTATTGCTAATAGTAATATCTCTTTCTTTTCAGACTAATATTCTAGATGTCTTTATTAGAAATACCCTTAATCATTCTATTCTTATGATTCCTGATAAAATAAGCTGATCTGAGAGATTAAAATTTATAATATAGCTATATAGGATATTTGTCATTTTTAAAAACCTTACTCTATTCTCTTAGGTTTTTTTAGAGATAAGTAGTATATTTAGATATTTTTTCAATAAAGACTGAGGTTTTTCTAGAAGTTATGAAGGCTTGTGGAACCCCATAGACTCTGCACATTGCCTTAATAGTTGGGAGCTAGTGTTGCATAATTCTTGTCATACTTTAATGAAATATTCCATTTCACTTAACTTCTGTTAATATGATAGTTATAAATGTTACAAATTGTGTTAGAGGTGTGACATATGTCACAGTCACAGGTTACATGACCATCTAATACAGAGAAGGTTATATACAGTGTAATTACTAGTCTTATATGCAAGTCAGAGATATAAGAGATGCTTAGAGTTTCAATATATTGCCCTAAGCAGAGATTTCAGTAGTAAGACACTAACAGGAGTAAGATAAAAGAACTCTGCCATGAAAGACCAAGTTTAATAGGAGTATTTCTATTATAGAAGACTAGATATCTGGATTGTTACATCACTACCACAGGAATATATTGCAAGAAAAATAGCCATTATAAAAGATAGGCTTGTGTTGTAAATATTGGAATGATAGCATTACTGCAGGAATGTATCTTTAGAATAGATAGACTTGATATATAACATTAGTTCAGATAATAATATTGTATAGAGTTTGTATAGTAATATTTCTTTGTCTTGAATAATGTCTTTTTTATATTTTCCTTTGTTTTAGACTGCATTTATTCCTTATTATAATTCTTGTTAAGCTTCTTGTAGTGTTTTGACATATTCATCAACTATTTCAACTTCTCTTACTTTATACTGGTCTAGTTTCTCAGCTAGTAGAACTTGATTATGGTATACTTGTCTTTCTATATCTCTATATATAACAGTATATAATTCTTCTAATAATATCCCCTCTTATTTTTATCTTATATAATTCTTTTGCCTGTAATAGAATAGCTTCAATGTCTGCTAGTTGATTGTTGACTATATTGGCTTGCTTTATGATATCTTAAATTTGTAATTGAATATCTACCATAGTTTCCTGTCTTTCTTTTTCTTATTAAATATCATGATGAAATCAAGGTTGTTAACAGTATAGTGAATATATGAATTGTAGGAGGAGAGAGCAGTTTTGAATTGGTAAGAAATTTAGATTTCTCAAGTATTTGATGTGCTTTGAGATACTAATTTGAAGTTTTACCCCTTTTTTATAGGTTTTGTCTCAAAATCTTTATTCTATAGTCTTGAATTGCTTCTTAAGTATATGGTAACTCTGTTTTAGCTATTTATTAGTTTTCATATCTCTTCCAATATACTAAAAATTATATTTCTCTATCTTGTTTTCAGTATCTTCATACTTTTTCTACTTTGTATTCTTTTTTATCATTTATTATCCATCCTTCTTATTGTGGCAATCACTAGTCACAAGACTAATAGTGTCACTAAGATAAACTCAATAAAGAATATTTTATAAGGATCATAAGAGAACTTGACAAGGAGTTCCTAATATATTTCTATACTATACATGGTCTGTGTTAATAATCAATAACTTTACCCTAATGTCCATGCATTGTTTATGAGTACATAATATGTACACTATAAGGTAAACATACTATTAACATATATCTTAATGTTATTCTTCCAGCCTCTTCTTTTAGATTCTAGGCTTATGATATCATATTATGTGACATATAATGTGACCATAATTATAGGCCTCTTTATTGTCCAAGAAAACAAAAGAAATATTAAATCAAGAAAAATAAATAAAAAGAAGAAGAAAAAGATTTAAGTCCAGATGTACTATAACACTTCTAGTAATTCTAGTTGGAATATTTCTTGTCCAATTTTCTTTGTGATCTTGAAGAATATATAGTATTTTTAGCCTAATATTTTTGAGAGTCATTTTAATATCTTTTTCTTTTGGTCACATGCTGTTTTCTTGCTTCAGCTACTAAGGGCTTTGTTTTTTCTTGTCAAACTGCTTCTTTATTACTTCTTTTGTCTTTTTTATAAATGATTTTGTTATTTTCCAACTTCTCTGTAACTTCTTAAGGAAAGTCTCTAATTTTAGAAATTCTATTTTTATTGTTAGATTTCCTTTCTATAAATGTCTTGTATAAGTCTTTTATGAATTGTGAGGCAAACTGGGAACTTTTACTACTAAGAATCTTCTTTGGAACTCTGTATATTTTCCATATATAATCTTCATAAATCTCATCTATTTCTTTCAATAACACTACTGTTGTTATTATCTTGAGTCTAATTATTTTTGTAAATTGATCCACCATAACTACTATTGTGTTATGATTCAATGCTCAAAGGGTTAAGCAAAGAACAAACTCTTGTATTGAGTGATACAAGAGAACTTGATAGAGTTCCAAGTACAGAGTAGTCTACCTTATATACTAATCCCCATGGTCTGTGCTAACTACTGTGCACCCTGCCCTAAATGACCATGAGTAATACATAAGGCCAGCATGTGTTGTCCATGCTGTATGATGTCACTTTGTTCCAGAACCTTCTACTTCCTTCTCTCATATCCCGTGATCAGTCTTGTGACTATGCCATCAAGTTGTTACTGATGTGACAGCGTGACTGATAACCCCTAACCCAAGTTGTTCTAAAAATAGAAAAAGAAAAGAAAAGAAAAGGAAAAGAGAAATAAAATAGGAAACGAAAATAAAAGTTAAGTCCATCGTCAACAATCTTAACATATTGCCTCTTTGTCATTTGATTTTAGAAGTAGTCTTATGATATAAATATTAATTTCTTACTATAGTTCTTGAGGTATTTCTAATGGATAAAACTCTCCTACCTTCTTTATGTACTGAACTTTGTTTTGTTGACATTTCTAACATCCTTGAATATATTTTTTCATATTCCTGGCTACAAATAGTTTCTTTTAATCATATTAAACATTTTCTATTATCCTAGATATTTTATATCTGCTGGTTCACAATTTTTCTGTAGAATTTGTTCTTGAATATTCCAGTTGTTGATATATAAATCTTTCTATTCATACATACTACTCCATTATATTTCCATGCTTTGTCATTCTATTTCTCTAGTTTCTTTTGTACTTCTTATTTCCTAGTATTGTTCTTTCATATTTTCTCTAGTAGTATGGTTTTTTTACTATTTAGTTTCTTCTAAATATCACTATTTCTACTTTCTACTTCTCTTATCTTAGTAGGTATTTTTTATTTCTTGGCTGCCTCAAATCTTTCATATTTTAGTTATACTTCTTGTTTAACTATTACTCTCATAATAGACATTTCTTTGGCATCAAAATTGCATTTTGACTGTTTGAAATAAAAATTACTCTACTATCTTCAAGAATTGTATTATCCTTTCTTCTAATTCCTTTTTGGTCTAAGCTAATATTGTGAAGCTATCTATGTAATTTGTGAGTACTATTTCATACAATAGCTCCCAAAATATGTTGTTCATCATCCTTTGGAATGTTTCTGATGAGTTATATAACTTGAAATACATAAACTTCAGTTCAAATAGTCTTTTGTTAGAAATACTACTTTTCATTTATTATTTTCTGATTTAGATAAGATCTAATTTATTAAAGTATTTTGCATTTTTAAGCTTGCCAATTACTTTTTCAATTAGTAGTAATAGTGTTTTGTCCTTTATTGTATGCTGTTTCAACTTCCTGTAATCTTATACTAATTATAGAAATCCATTTTTCTTTGGGATATAAAGTATGGTACTATATATCTTAAACTTAACTTCACAATTAATTCTGCTTTGAGTTGTTTATCTAACTATTAATTTAAACTTCTTTCTTGACTGTTATTACATAAGCCTTAGCATTTAGCTCTTTTATTATATCTTCCAATAGATTGATTGTTTATTTATAGACTTAAATGCATAATTAGTAGATTGGTTACAAGTAATCTTTATCTAGATTTCTTCTTAATTTCTATTAACTTTAATAGTATTTTCTTTCTGTTTATAAGAAGAGTTTCTGTTATCTAAGGCAAAATTATAGACTGCTTGTTTTAAATAGTTTATTACAAATTATGATCAAGTACTATATGATAAATTGTTGACAAAAAATAATAACTAAGCTCTTATAGAGTAGATTTGGATTTACCTGTTATTTCTTAACAGTTTCTCTTTCCTTATCTAAACTTAGTTAAAATAGTATAACAAGAAGTCATATATGATAGTCATAAGTCTTAAAATATAATAGAGACATAGCATAATATCAGAGCATAAGAGTCATAGTTATATATAACCAATAGAATATTACCTAGAAGAACTTAATCATACTTGAGAATGGGTTATGGTCAAGATATATAAACCAATACTAAGTAGTATATAAGATAAACTATGTTGTAATAAAAACTCTATCGAGTTTTCTTGTATTTAACTATAATACAAGGTTTTCTCTTTTAGTCTAACTTTTAGACTTAAGTCATAATATTGTAACCCTAGAGATTACTACTTAATATTCAGCTCCAGCTTTCTAATATAAGTTTATTACCAGACAATATTTTTTTCCTATTCTTGTTCAGTAATATTATACATAATTACCTAAACAATTACAGTTTTTTCTATAATGCTTTCTTACTCTTATATTTATATTGAGTATCATAGTCTTAAGCACTCAATGTTTGATGTTTAAATCAAGTGAAGTCTATCTAGAATTACAAATATCTTATTCAAGTAATTATATACTATTATAGTTTATTTATATACTTTGTATTATGTATTTTTTTAAAAAAGAAGGAAAGTATCATATGTTATACTAATAAGATAGTAATGTTACAGTAGTATACAGACTACCTTATATTAGTATATATAATTTAGCTTGTTAGTTCATAAAACTACTTACTTAGATATTTAATTTCTTTGAAATATATTAAAGTTTGTTTCATAGTTATGTTTTATATTTATTATGTCTTGTATTTTCCTTGTATAGTACTAGTTAGCACCTTATATAGCAGTAGAGGCCTTCTTATTTTTCTCTTGCTAACTTTATATTATTCCCTCAAGAATGCCTTTTTCTTATAATTATTAGATATATAGTTGTAGATATAGTCTTGTATTTTTATGCTTTACCAATTTATCACTCTCCTTCTTTACTCAAGTCTTTGCCTAAGCTGTAATCTAAGCCAAGGTTAAATTGTAACAATCTTAGTTTACTTTTTTAAAGCTCTAATCTTGTATAAGAGAAATATTTAACTATATAGATATTTATTACTAATATAATCAATAATAGCTATCTCAAACCCTATCACATTAATAAAAATAAAAATATTCTAAAAATCTTAGCTAAATCTTGTTTGAACAATCTTATTTATCTTTTGCAAATATTATATTTGTCATATGCCAAGTCCACTCATCCAGAAATTACATTCCTACAGCTATACAAGCCCATCTTACTTGTAACATGCCTTACAGCAGTGATGCAATTATCTAGGTATTCTGTCTTTTATGATAGAAATACTCCTATTTGACTTAGCCTTCCATAACAGAGTTATACTCCTATCAGTATCTCAATACTGAAACTTCCACTTAGAACAATAGGGCTTATACCACTGGAACCCCAAGCATCTTCTATAGTAGGTATCAGTATATAAGACTAGTAACTATACTGTAATTCACTAGTCTGATAATCAACAAAGATAAATTCTTATTGAACTCAATCACCAGTGTTCAACAGCAACACACCAAATCAGCACTCACTCCCATCTCAGACTTCTTTCTGTTTTCTGAAGTTGTGACCATGTGGCAGACAGACAGCATAGTACATAAGCTGAAGCCAAGGTTATTCCACAAGTCTGCATATCTCTAAGTCTATCTTACAGACTTTCATCCCCAATATAAACTATATCTGACAACATTCTATTTTTCAACCATATCTATCCCAATCTATAGATAGCCTCTTTTTTCTCATCTGCACTTCCAACTTCTTCCAATACAGATCAGTTACCTCTATTTTGTCTCAGATATCTTTACTAAACCTTTACTATACTGTAAAAAGACTGGCTCTTCCAAGACTTTTCTCTTCTATGTTTTTTGGCTAATCTATGTTTCATAATTTTTTTTACATCTGTACTCATCTGCTTATCTGCTTTCTCACACTCCAGACCCCTTTAAACTACATACCAATACTTCTAACTATTTAGATATCTGCTCATCTACTTTTCCATATCTGAAAATACTTACTAGGCACTCTAGCTTTCTTCTAATTTAGTCTCTTTATTCTGAACTGTTCCTGATTACTTAAGTATCATTATTTCTTGCTTATGTAAACAGAATTCTGATACATTAGAATAGACCTGTTATTATATAGAGTAGTTGTTATCTTCAGAAATCCCTATTCTGTTTTCTTAGGATTTCCTGGAGATTTGAAGTGCTTGCTCTTCCACCCAGTTGCCTTAACACTGACTATATTGCTTGGTAGTATCTCGAGCTCATTCTTACTAATAATACCTATACTATAAACATTCTCTCTTTAGCCAATATATATTTATTACTATGATATTAGTCTAGATATTTCAAGAAGTCAGTCTCTGTCATTATACCCAAGCCAGGCTTTCAGGCTTATTATTTTTCTTAACATATTTGGCCAGACTATTGAAAAGATACTGTGTAATAAATTATTAAACAAAATAAAAAGAAACAGTAAATATTAGCAGGATTTGCTTTAATAGAGAAAGTTGAAAAAACAAATGCAGTTGTAACAAGAAACCTAGTTTAAGAACAGTAGATGGGATTTATACAAAGGTGAGATCCTTATGTAATAGAGGTTGATTGAAAAATGAATTGTTATAACTGTAGAGAATTTGGATATTTAGCAAGACATTATAGAAACTGGAGAACTATTGGGGAGAATAAGAGGATTGAAATAACAAAAAATGAACATTCAAAACAGAAGAGATATCAGAACCTTGACTGAGTTCCTAGTATAACAGATTTGGTGTTTTGAGTAGTAGAATAATATATGTGAATTTGTTAAATTTAAAGGAATTTAAGCAATATTTAAGCAATATAACAGTTAATATTGGGCTAGAAAGAGTTGATACACAGAAAGAAGTCACAGCTGAGATACCTTTAGATAGTAGTATCACATATCTCATTATAAACTCAAAATTTACTAAAAATTCAAAATTTAAGCTAAAGAAAAAAGAAAGATCAATCTATATAAAAATATAAACTGTATATTTAACAAGAAGGGGCTAATAAAGGGTAGTATAAAATAAATCAGAATAGGAAAAACAAGAGAAAGAAGAAGTTAAGAAATGAACAAAAAAAGAAAGAAAAGAGATAAAGTAATAAAAGGAAGAGAGAAGAAAAAGAAAAAAGATAATGAAGATAATAAAAGCAAAAAGACTAGTAGAAAAGTGGAATATTTGAGATAAAGAAGAAGAAATAGCAAGGTCACATGAAAAGGCCAAGAAACTAGTACTAGAATGATTTTACAAGTAGTTTTATATTTTTGGCAAGAAAGTAAGTAAACATATGCTTATTAGAAAAATATGGAACTATGTAATTGATATAAGAACAGTTTTATATTGAGTAACATAAGAGAATTCAAAGAATATCTATAGGTTCTGCAGCAGGATTCAGCAATATTGTAAGATAGTGAATATTATAACTTAAGTTCTTAGATTAAAACAAAAAACACTCTTATATTTATATTATATAAAGAATATTATAGAAAGTACTAAAATAGCTTAGTCAGCAGTCTTGTAAATATAAGAGTAATACAAAAGAACTTAGTAGAGTTCTTAGTATAAGCTAGTCTATCTTATATATATGTATACATTATAACTAACCTATCCTCAAGTCTATATATAGAGTTTTATATAATAGAAGAAATTATATCAGCTAATATAATCAAGTTGAAACTACTAAAATCAATAAGAATTCATCTAGTGATAAATATTAGTTAAGTAGTAAGGTATAGAAAGCAGGTAGAGGAACAGAAAATAAAGAAAGTAAAACTAATAGAAGTTAAGAGAGTTGAGAAATGGAAGATAGAAAAAATATTAAATAAATAAAAAGTAAGAGAAGTTGTAAAGTACTTAGTATGATAGAAAAAATTTATAATAGAGCATAATATATGGAAAAAGAAGAATGATTTAGAGAATGCAAAGGAAGTAGTAGCTGAGTTTAAGAAAAGAAAAAGTTATATATAATAAAAGAACAGAATTTTAGAAAAGAAAAGTTACTAGAGAAATATATAATATTTATACAAAATATTTTTCCTAGTTATTTATTAAAAAAATAACAAAATATATTGTTAATTTTTTTTTTAAATCATCAATTTATTACATGGGGTGCGATGGCAGACCATAGTAGCTACTTTTGTAACTACATACAAAAGAAACATACTAACATAAAGGTAAGAAAAAGAAGAAAAAGAAAAAGAAAAGGATAAAAGAACTAATCAGAAGTCTATTTAAATATTATTAATTGTCTATGAATGCGAAAGCAAGCAGATTAAAAGTCAAAAACATTATGAAATGTTTCAATGTGTCTCTACGTGGGTTCCAATACCCATTAAATTGACAACATTCGTGTAATACATGCCTTCTCGTTTCAATCAGATAGTTGTTACATGGACATTTGAACTCCATGTTCGGGAAAAATCGCAATCTATATTCACCAATCGGAGCATAATTGGTGATAGCTCTGGTGGCTCAAGCACATAATGAATTAGAGTGACCGAAAGCTTGAAGCCATGGACCACCTCTGGCGCATGAAGGTTCAATCTCGTTTAGATCGTCATCTAATAAGTTCAGAAAATTATTGCCCTTTCCGTCTGATGCTTGAAAAGTCATTTTCCAAAGTTTGTTTGATTCATTGCAATCAGATTTTTTGCAGAAATCCCATGATGTTTTGGTTGGAAGAGATGGGGTGACTGAAAAGGATTTAGAATCTTTATCGATGTCATGGTGAAATTTCCATTTGAGTTTGCTGGGGCATTCCTAAAATTTGATTGTGGAGGAAGGATTAGATGAGAAAAGGGTGCGTAATTCTTTGAGAATAGCAGCCAAGTGAACTTGATATGGATGAGATCTACAGTCAAATATTTTCTTTGCCACATGGATGGAATCTGTTATGACTATGATTTTGTTAATATTATCTAATGTACAAGCTTGGTTGATGCCACATCTAATCGCGAATAGTTCAGCTTCTGTGCTTATTACGAAAGAGGCATGATAAACAGTTTTGATAAGAGGTCGATTGAATGAATGGATGTGAGATATAGATGTAGCAATGTTGTTTTTGACGCTAGCATCAGAAATTACAACGAAGTTTAGGGTTCCCCGCAAGGGAAACCCTATTGAAACCACAGGAAGTGTTCAGTAGGGAGCTATCCCCCACCTACTAATCCCTTTGTACTGTCATGTCCAGCGGCCTCCTTGCTAGAAGACTTCTCTATTTGGTCTGCAGTCTAGTCTGTTCAACGGCTGACAATAGGCTGAGCCTTTAACTAACAACCTCCCCATTATGAGTGCATCTAAAACTAGATCTGACTTAATGGCCTAAGCCTGCTAAGTAGGTCGGCATGGAGTTGCACCCATGCAGTACTCCAGGTGGGTTTTCCCACATCCTGGTGATTCCAACACTCCGGCTTCAACTTGAGCCTGAACTGGTCATTATTATACCAGCAGACCGA
>Ga0157364_1008578_pt1 | contig 10588 bp, 2 predicted proteins | sample AttsexASBM2_FD_111476 | JGI IMG/M metagenome (GOLD analysis project Ga0157364, IMG submission 111476) | Fungus gardens microbial communities from leaf cutter ant in Ribeirão Preto, State of São Paulo, Brazil - Atta sexdens ASBM2 | ecosystem: Host-associated > Fungi > Mycelium > Unclassified ... | reverse complement strand
CCAGTCAATAAAAATGTCTTCGATAGAATATAATTTCTATTTCCCTAGAAATATAATTTCAATAAATTGCAACAATTTTTCTTTAGTTTATAATAATATCTAATCGTTAAAACGTATACATGCCCCGTATCGAAATCTTTTTTCTATCATTTCTATCTTAATCAGCTGCGATACACGTTCGAACGAATTCGATATGCGTCATGAAATTGTTTTGCCATTTCTCATCTCCACGTCATTGGAGATTAATGCATATTCGATTTATATCAAATGATTGATCTTAGGTCAAGCATGCAAGCTTAACCATTAAATTACAGACATCAGTGCAAAATGCACATGAGTTCAAACGTGTACATTTCAAAGATAAATATTTTTTAAGAACACTTTATTTGTCTATAATTTTTGTCTTGTATAATTATCTATTTATTTGTTTATTAAATAAAAAACAATCTCAATTTTAAAAGCAAAAATGTTAGAAGTAGTCAATATTAAAAACTATAAAATATAATTAGAAAATAACACACACATATATATATATATATATATATATACGTATGTTAAAGAAAAATTATTAAAATTTTCCAAGGAACCCATTTCTTCAGAATAACGTACTTTTCTATAACCGCGAATGGGTTAGTAATTATTATGAAAATCGACAAGAGTGGGGCGTCCGCATTTGATGATTCTAAATCCTTGAATAAAACAATGTGTCGTGATTCTTTATCGCGAGCCTGATAATTCTGAATCTACCTCAAGACGGATGTAAGTGAGGATATGTAAGACGATTTCCGTCTTCCAGCGAGGAAGAGGGGTGTATTAAGCATAATCGTCGGAAACATCAATTCTCATTAAAGCGTAGGAGACGCATATCGCCGCCGACACCCACCGAGATGGCGGCGAATTGTAAAATGTTATACAATGTAACACGTGCACGCTCATTAAGCATTTGTGTGCGTAAGGTCAGGGCGCAGCGCATGTCATCGCACGTCCCTGACATATTCGTTTTAGCTGTAAAATTACAATGTTCCTAATATCTCTGAAACATATTTGAAAATATTTTCAATGAAAGATAAGTTATTCAAAATAAAACAAATTTTTATTGTTCATTTTTTATATCACCTACACGCTAGAGATATATCTATAAATGTTTATCATTTTTAAGTACAATAAATGTACATTTCGCATAATATTATATTCTCAATACTGGAAAAAATCTACATTAATTAGAATTTTGATTGAAAATGCACAAATCAAAATTTTCTGGTTGAATCCATTACAATTCTAGTTAAAACAACTCTGGTTATCTCAATTAGTATTCAGAATTGTGATTAATATAACTTTCTGGTATCCATTTTCAATCAAAAAATTTGTTCATTGTATTAATAATAAATCAAAATTAAAGCTTTAATAATCTTGCGGGTTATACTAATTTAAATTTTATGTATTTAATTCATTTTTATTTTGATTAAACTTAAGGATTAACTTCACAATTTGATTTATTGATTTTTCAGATTATCTCTCTTTCTCCGCTTGATTAATCCTAACAAATTAGTTATTATAGATATACGCGAGCTAATTTACACATTAACTATATATACCTATATATTTTTTCGTTTTTACGCATATTTAAGTAAAAATGTTCATTTATCAGCACGTGCATCAATATCACTTTACTTTTAGATATCGTCTAATAATAAATCTTAGAATGTTTTTGGCACATACGCTATGCCTTCGCATAGTGTGCAATACGTCGTGCCATGTAGCATTTATAATGATATATGCGCAAAATATCGTCGGGATTTCATAGCCGCGAACGGACTAAAGATAGTTCATTATGGTCGGATACGCGGTTTAACGAATCTTTTCATGCGCATCTCTCGCATGAACGCACGCACGACACAACGCGACGAGTAAAGGTTGATTAATTGACGATTAATTCTGTAGACATACAGAACGCGACGGTTGACATATAAGATAGAAATCGATAATTAAAGGAATTTTTTTATCTAGAGATTTTCTCAATTATCGACATAGTAAACATCTATATTATATCAGTACACATAATGTCAAATTAAAACACACACAGTACAGGAATTTACATAATAATTTATTTACATAATGATATTGTATATTCAGAAAAATGCTTAATTTAGACTTAATTTATGGCAGACTTAATTTATGGCAGAACATGTAATTATTATATATTTAGACGTAATTGATTTAAGACAAAAGTTTCTTTCGAGAAACTTGAATTGTAAATAAAAGTATCCGAATTCAAATAGTGAGAAAAGAGGAAGTTATATTGGCGTACAAGGAAGGAAGAAATTTTTAGGTCGCGTGGCAGAAACTCGTAGGATTCCCGTGGGAATCGCGGAGTGATATACCGAGGTGTGGCGTTAGATAAATTTATTAGCATTTCAATGGAAAATATGCTAGACACGCATAACGCGATTAAGCCATGCGCAAGGATCTCGGCGGCGATAAATAATGCTACATGATATCGAGGATTAGGATAAAACGTGGCTTCGCATAAATAATTATATATGTATATATATATATATATATATATATATAAGAATAAATAAGATTCGAATACAAAGGTTAAACAAATTCAAAAGCAAAAAGATATAAAAGTATGATATTCGGTAGTTGTTTTTACAAATTGGATTATTATTCCGTATAAAATGATAGTAAAATATGAGTTATCTTAAATAGATATGTTTTGCTCAAGTCGTAATCATTTTATATATCATTATAGTAGGTAATGTTATAATCATTATGTACATAATAATGAGATAATAACGAAATTTTTCATATTTATCTCGAGATCAAACACCGAAAATCTGTTATCTTCAGCACCGCGAATCAGCGACGGTGCGTAGAAAAAAATTACACGTTGCAGCAACGTTGCGACGCAACCTGATCATGGTATGCAGCTGCTGATGCATGTACAACACGCAACGTTGCAGCGCGCCGCGTACGGTTTACATGCACTTGAAACCCCGCAGCCGTTGCAACGAGAATGTCCTATCACACCCGGTAGATCTAAGTGGAATGCCAATGAGGTACGTTGCGGAAATCTGCTTTTACGGAAAATCGTAACTCAACGCTCCTCGCGAAAGAACGAATGGCGTCGTTCGCCTTGTAGCGTTTTATGTTTTTTTTTTCTCCACGCAACGTAATATTTTCCTCGTGAAGGGTTGCAACAATCGTTACAACACGCGCATATATAGGTACACGTGAGAATAGGTGCAACGGTATAAGCTTTATATCTCGCATAAATATTTGTCGCCGTAAACGTCATTGGAAGTGCCGGATACTTACATGCGTGTATATTAATTGTTATACACAACCGATAAAGTAAGTCTCACGAAAAATATGTTCATATGTGCTCAAGAATGAATCAGATTACACACAAATTGTCATAAAAAAGTCATCGCCGATTTATGGAGTAGAATTTCTCTCAATGAAAATATCACGGCAATAATCTTTAGACGATCGAAAATAAAGAACGACGAATATGAGTTTCGAGGAAAACGTTCGATTTTATTTCAGACTATTTATAAATTCAATAGAATTTTCTAAGAATAGGTTTGAGATTTGATAAGATTTGACTGAAAAATTGACTTTAGAAAAATTCGAATCTTTAAATTATCTTATATTTTTGACATGCAACAATGACATCGTTTTCTCACTTTACGTGATGGTGATTTATTCGAATCGTTAATCACAATAACTGATTAGCTTTTTAGTGGCCGTTGCGATGTGGAAAGATGACCACTCTTCGTCTATTGCTAATAAAAAGGAATGTGCTTAGATAATCTGAAAATTGCACTGAGGTTTTTATGATCTCTCTAAAAATATAGAGCAAATATAGAGCAAAATATTGAGATAGAAATAAGTGAATGATCCGGAAGAGCTTGTAAAAGTTTTCTAGATTCAGAAAATATTATAAAGTATTTTTCTCAAACACTTTACAAGAAATCTCGAAATATATTTAGTGACCGTGTTATATAAATATTTAATAAATAAAATATTTAATAAAAAAAATGAAAGATATCACAAAAAATAATACTTTTTACTAAAATAAATATATATCTCATACTTAAATATAATTGAAAATATTATTTAATTATAGTCAATATATTATCCTAACTTGTTCTGCTTGTAAAAATAAATTCATCGTAAAACAAATTTTTACGACTAGAACGTGATGGAAAATATGGCGAGTAACGTTGCGAATCGCTGCCGGCGCGGCGTCGTCAGTGGCTCGCAAGTTAATAAAGTTTTCCATTAGATGATTGATTGCATAATGCAGTAAAAACAGAATGATTGTTAACGCGGTGGTAGCGGGCGGTTATGAATTATGACAACGTTGCAAGCAATTTCAACAAGTTTATATGCGACCAAATCGAGGGCAGACGTCAATTTCGTCTTCGTGGAACGCGTTCCAATTGCAAGGCAAACATGTTGCATCCGCAATTGCGGGCCTCTCATCACGAATGCAACGATTTTAACCCTCTTACACTTTTTTTCTCACGCCATAAACACAAACTATTTGAGTCCATCTGCAATTATTAGAAAAGTGCTTCGCCCTAGATATTGCGTCCAAACAGTTAATTTATCGTGTAATTCTAGTATTTAAGTAATGTAGTTAATCTATTGAGATATTTTTAGGTAAAATTACTATTCATATGATTTATTATTTTCTACATAATATTTATAATAATGGAATAATATTGTTATTCTTAATATTGACATACATTTTTAACAAAAATATTTTACACATAGATATTTTAAATGTAATTAAAAGATATAAGATTTACATTATTATGTAATATAACATTATAATTAGAGAGTAGAAATAAATAATTAGCATCATAACAGATTTATATCATGATTTTTAAGTTTTTAAAATTCGAATTCCGCAGCCGAATACTTTGTACTAGATATATTGGCTGCATTCAGTAGAATGTTTTATTTTGCAATTGTTGGAAGTTTTCTTAGCGGTGATTAGATTATACTTTTAGATCTAAAACTATAATCGAATCAGGATAAAGAAAATTTCCAACAGTCGTAAAATAAACACGTTCTGCTGAACGCAGCCAACGAGTTCAGAGTGTTTCCATCGCCATTTCAGCAAGTGGATATTTCATTCGGCAGCCTAATCGCGTTTACGTGCGGACGCTTTAATACTGCATCTTTAAACACGACAGCGGTTCTCTCGAGCCTTCGACGCGACGGAATTGCGAAACGTATAATTTATGAGCATGCCGCGGCATACTACGGCCGTTGTTGTAGGTGGCTGCTTGTATAATACACGTAGGTAAGCGGCAGCAACGGTACAACCACGGAGAGGAGTGGCCATCGTTCATTGTTGCCGCAACAATGCACCGACATATGTCGCGACGGCGCGCTGTCCTTGCACCGCGCGCGATCCACGGAAAAAGAGAAGAGAAGAAAAAAAAAAGGAGAGGAAAAGAAGGAGAAGAAGGAAACCGGGTCTCGTCGCTCTGTGCATTGACCTTAATCATGAGAAGCTTTCCAGCCGCCCACTACGGCGCGGCGGCCCGATTATGCGAAAATAACATGCTTTCTTCGTCGAATCGCGTTGCATAACAGGGACACGAGCCAGTGCCAAGCGAGCCAAACGTTGCAAAGCAAAAGCAGTGCAATGAATGCATTATTTCACGCGGAACAATATATCTTTCTTATTCGCATGAAAGATAAATTCGAGCGACGAGCAAACGATAAAATCAAGCGTATTCAATAACAGTTGAGTGAAAGTAATATAAATAATAAATTAATATCGCGTAAATTTAATTCCATGTACACCCATATAAAATAGTGGTCCAATTAAATTTAATTTTCACAAAATTCAGAAAAGATTAAATTGACGTTGATTAGTAATATATTCTCGATTAAAATTTCTATAAAAAAATTATATATTATCGAATATAAAGAATAATTTTGCTGAAATGTCTAAAAATTTAACTATATACAAATCTTAAAATAATTATATAAGAAACTCAAACGAATGCTGTACAAAATTTTAATATTCTAGCAACTAGCTTGAGTATTTAATATAATTATTTTGAGATTCAACAAAATTATTGTTAAATATTTAACAAGCGAATTTTTCATGTAATGATAATTTTATCTCTTAGTTTTATTGTTAGTATTTAAATGATTTTTTAATTTTATTCCAAGAATAACGGCAGACAGCTTGATTTAGACAGGATGCAGCGACGCTATCGCCACGCATGTTTCGCGTATGCGCCTCATTGTTGCATAACACACCTCTCCTCCTCAAGGTTGGCTCCGCAGATCCAGTCCAGAGTTCCTGGGGCCGTGTGTTACGCTTTGGGAATTACCGCACTTATTAGCGTACGAGAACAAAGCCAAAGTCCATAGGTACATTAATGTTTCCGGTCTCGCCGTTAAAAAAATCTCCTGTATCCTCTTTCAGGAGACACGTGCTAATTTTAAACAATGTTTTCGAGAATAAGAGAAACAACAAGCAGGAAATATGCCGATTTGTAAACGTAGATTTATAATTTCACAGTCTGTATCTTTCATCAACAAATTTTTAGAGGAATGGTATCTCTTGTTGTTGTATCTAATATATTAATTTTTTTTTAGAAAAACAGTAGATATAAATAATTTAAAAAGGGCAGAATATTTTGGATTTTCCGGTTTCAAATGCAATGAGATCTATGTGATACTTCGGTTTATTATTATTTCACATTTATATTTTTTCTTTAATTTTAATGCTTCGCGACACAAAGTTATTTTAAATAAATCGAGGCTAAATTCGTAATCATCAAGAGTGGTATAAAAATAATTTTTTAGATGATAAATCGTCTACTTAGAGATCAATATATTAATCAAAATATCAATAAAAATCAAAGAGATCTTATATCACAGATCGGCCTACTGCCACTAATGATAAGTGACACGTGTAATAATCGTATTTACTGACACGAGCGGGATCCTCAAGGATCTTTGATCAACTAAATGATACTTCGTATTAGTACACTTTGTGTGCCACCTTTAACCGCTATCTATTAAGCACATAATCCGACTGTGTGGGCAGAGAATGCGCAACTCTCTAGTCTCTATGCTATTGTTTAATTCTAAGGGACGTGATAATAATTTTATCATCGATTGAATTAAAATTTTCTACGATGTTACTGTTTTAATACAAAATTTGAAAACTATATTGTGTATGTAATCGTCAATATTTAAAACAACGATATTACAAAGCAAATGTTAAAGATGCGATAAATACGAGCGTTTATATTTTTTACGTTGTACACCTAACTCTTTTACATTAAATTACTATACTGTAACTTATTTACGATACTTTAATGTAAATTAATGGAGAAACTAATAATATAGCATGTGACGTTCTCAGTTGAGTCGATAACAAAACCACCAAACGGCAATTAAATTGCACTGGAATTTATACATGCGGCAAGAAATCAACGAACTAATGAGATTTAATGATAGTGTCGAGAAATCACGTCTATCATGTAATGGAAACGGATGTCCACAGTTCGATTCCGCACGTGGCTCCTCCTCTCCGGAGATGGTCGAGAGTATGTAATTGCTGTGTGACGAGGTAATTACCTTCCAGGTAATTGCCGTACAAGAAAACATCGATAGATCAGCGAACGGGTCCATTACAGTGGCGATCTCCCGTGTATCGAATTTACGTAAGCGTGAATTCCCATGGCGGCACCGAGAGAACTTAAAAAGGCTTGTGCGATTTATGCGATGCGTTACGCAAAAAATGAAAATGGAATGCACGGTAACGACGAAATAAATCACGTCGACATTCCAATGTAAGTCGCGTTAGAAGTCATGGATAATTGAACGACTGATGGATAGCAACTTTTTTAATCCTGGAATTTTCTTTGCAAAACTTTCATGAAATATATGAGGTACACGTCAAATAAAACATATTTTGAAGAAACTCTCCAATAAAAGGCATAAATTAACAGAAAAATCATTAATAATAACAAATTTGAATTTCTATTAAAATAAATAAGTAAATAAATCGCATACACATTGCACGCACATTTCCTCATTTTTTATGTGATTCCTTACTTTTCGTTTATCTCTTTTAAAAAGTATCTGTAAAAGCATTGGCAAGGTGTCACACCTGCGTACTTATCATCTATATGCCTCGATGCCACGTTGTGTTTTTAAAACGACAGCGTCGCGCATCACGAATTATGAATTCTAAACTCGATCTTGCAGGCTGGTCACGACGCAAATAAACCGTATGCGCTTTTCCGCAGATCGAGCCTAAGGCTCTATTCCGAAATTTGACTTGCTAATAACACTCGCACGACGGCTGGTTGCGGTTAGTCGGTACACCGGCACTTGGTACGCACGCGGACATGCCGGTGCTTTGCAAGTCTAATTCTAGCAACTCGCGCTTTGCCCGCACTGTTATTAATTACAGCGCCGCCTTTCGCGAAGGATTCACGGAATGAATTCCGGCATAGTTTTGGAAAATCCTCGAGGTGAATGAGCTGAAACAAAGGAATCCGCGAAATCATTCAAATTTTTCTGCAAGAAAATAAATCTGTATTCTTCGAACGATCGGGATCGCACAACGAATGGCGAAATATCATTGTGCTTTATCGCAGTGCAACACCACGCGCGTATTTCTTGTCCTACGTGACCTACATGAATCATCCCGTATATAAACATACCGCAGGACTTATAAAAATAATCTCAAATAACATCATCACACACGCTAATTTGCGTCAGAGAAAATTGCGAGAAGACGGCACCACTTAGCGGTGGTGAATAAATAAACGAACACTGTATCGATTGGGAAAATAATCATCGTGAGTTTACCTGCATCACGATATTGCGTTTCTTCGTTGACCTTGCCGATCTTGTAGTTGTATACAGTCACACGGCAACAAATCTTAATATTTCATAATAATTCTAATATTTATTTTAAAATTATAAAATTGTAAAATTCTACAACATTTTATATAAAGTTTTTACAATATATTAAAAAAATTTTTTTAATTTTTTAAAATTTTTTAATTCATAAAATAATTCCTAACAATAAATAATTACAATTAAGACTCGCTGCAAATATTGAAATAAGGAGATATTTACTGATCGCATATTCTCGCGTACGTAGCTTTGCGCTCTATGAAATGTCAGTCATTGCATTTTCTCATATACTTTCAATGGGCGTATGATGGGTTTATCCTCGGGTTTATTGAGATCTGACAACTACCGTTACAGTGTTACCATATGTGTCCTATTATGCTATTCCATTATTTATGTCAATTATTACTGTCTGTCCACTCACGAAGTGTCCAATGACGACCTAGATAGCATAGGAATGACTTATAACAATCCAAGACAACTGCTGTGAGAATCCAAGATATATCGTGATTGCAGATTGATCGATTCGATTTTTGCGTCTAATGCAACATAAATTATAAATCTTTTATCCGTTCAATAGTTAATCAAGATAAGATCTTACATGGCACTTTGTTTGTCTTTTTATTTAGTCTTTCTTCTGTATAATACGTCATTCACTTATATCTTGTAAATATTTTCAAACACTCGTATTATATTTTTATTAAACAGTACATGATTTAATAAATTATATAATTACAAGTCATATATTAAAAGAAAGAACGAGAAAATGTTTTCAAATATATAATATATTATATAGTATTATAATACATCAAATATATAATTTTATTTGAAAGCAAAATTGAAAAAAATTAGTATAAATTAATAATAAATCAATTTAATATCAAATCATGAGAATTGAATTTGTGAAGGTTATAAAGAACGACCTCAATTCTCTTCACGATGCCACAGACACGGTAGTGATGAAATGCTTTTGTAAACGCGCCAGAACCACCGATTTTCCGTGATTATTTGGGATTCTGGCGGACGACGATCCTGCGTGAACAGAACTACATAAATACTCGTCTAAAGAGTGACTTTATAGCTTTGCGTGCGAAATCTCCTTCACGAGATCCGCAATCACGTGAGCAGGAAGAAAGAGAAAGGCGCGTTAATCGATAAATAATCGACCAAAGTCTCGCATGGGAAAATCACCGTAGAAAATCACTTGCAGCTTTGAAGACATTATACAGGAAGATATAACAAGACGTTATATGGGAAGAAATAACTTCACTTAAAACATTTCCAAGATTAACAATGTTGTTTTTAAAAATAAAATCAATACAAATAAGTAATAATAAATCTCTTTCGAATTAAATAAAATATAATCATGAGTTTATTATTATTTTTTAAAATTTGATATTCGATTGAAAAATATATTAGCTGCAGAATTTTTAACTTAATTGCGAAATATTAAAAATTATTATCGCAATTATGCCATCCGTTTGTTATCCATTCTTTGTACCGAGTTCGTTAAATAGAAATTCGAAAAATAGAAATGGGATTCAACATAGGATCGAGTTTGACTGGCAGCGAATATAATCTCGAGTTTCCTTACAACATTGTACAAACAGAATGATGAAATGCCAAACTGATGCCAAGAGCATCTTTGTTATCCGATTATTTCAGACTT
>Ga0157364_1008577_pt1 | contig 10588 bp, 4 predicted proteins | sample AttsexASBM2_FD_111476 | JGI IMG/M metagenome (GOLD analysis project Ga0157364, IMG submission 111476) | Fungus gardens microbial communities from leaf cutter ant in Ribeirão Preto, State of São Paulo, Brazil - Atta sexdens ASBM2 | ecosystem: Host-associated > Fungi > Mycelium > Unclassified ... | reverse complement strand
ATATATATATATATATATATATATATCTTTCTTTCTTGCTCTTTCCAGACAACACGGAGCATGTCTAAAAGACGTCATAGAGACATCACAAAAATGTCTTTCTGATATCAACGTAGATTAACTTTAATCTCGGTTCCAACTTACTCTACATCTTTTTTTATAGTTCTTAAAACACGCGTTGTTCTTAGAACTAGAAAAAGATGAAGAGTAAGTTGGAATCGAGATAATATAATTAAACCACATTGATAAAAACGGCTATAAAGGATGTTCAATAACGTTATAGAGAGACTGTCTAGACAATGCGTGTTGTCTGGATTGTTCTGACGAAATCGCTCGTGACAGACTCGGTTAAGAGAGTTTCTAGTTCGCACGAAAGAAGCACGCGAGACTAAGCCGGCCCAGGTGAAAAGCACATAATCGGGACTCACGTTTCAGCGGTTTGGGGTTGCTCTGCTTGCGACGTGACATCCTCTGCGCTCTGCCATCACCCGCTCAACGTGGACATGTCGCGTAGCGTGGTGGCGAAGATCACAGGTGCGACGGATGGTCAACAAATCTCGCGGACACAATACACGTGCGTTAGCAGAAGGGAAGAAGGGTGAAGGAGTGGCGACACGAAAAAAGAAGAGCAACGAGAAGCCGACGGACGATTAGCGCGGGACAGCACGACGGAGCGTGGAACGCACTTCCCGGCGACACGAAAGATTTTCGTTCGTTAGCGTGATGTATGATCTCGCGGTGCGAAATCGTCGACAATGATGACGATGTACGAGACGACCGGACCGACGATGCCGGCAATGCGGCGGTTTCCGCAACACAAACACGCACGCTAATCACGTTCGAACGCGACCGCTGTCAGCGCGCAACTAAACAAACGCGCCGCCAAACACTCCCCCCACTCTCTACTCGCGCCGCTGCGGCGTGACCGCGTGAGCGCGCTGGAGGGGTGGCTGGATGAAACGGGCGGCCGGCGAAGTTTGAATGTCGCGCGCGCGCACGGCGCGCACATGTGCGCATGCGCGATCGCGAACAACGTCGCCGCGCCTGTGTGAGTCGAGCGCCGAAGAGAATCGAACGCCATCTCGTGGAATGTGGTAGAAGAAAACTAGATCGATTATGCAAAAACGAACGATAACTTATCTACGCGTGCAGAACGATACGATCGCACGAAATTCGTTTGATAATTTATTCAAGTGCATGCAATAGTATACGATTGCACGAAACTCGCTTGACAAAGAATGACTTTCTGTTAAACATTGAGATTATGTTATTTTATGTTTTTTTTTTTTATATCGAATATAAATACGTTTTTAAAATTGTTTTATTATGTGTAATAAGTTAATCCTTAGTGGTTAACACATGTTTCTAATAATCACACCGATGTCAAATAACGATTGATTGTTTTTATTTTGCGAAATAAAAAATATTATTGAACATACTTTAAATATTGTAGAACAGAGAATGCAGTGAGACTTTATAAGGATTTTGATTTTAGTATATTAAAAAAATGTGACAGTAAAAATAAAAAAACAGATTTTTTAATTTAAAAATTATAATCTTTTTTTTTTTCATTTTTTAAATAAAGATTTATGGCTATACTCATCGAGATTAAAATTATTAAAAACGGCTGGGCAAATTTTTGTGACTTAATGAGACCTGGAGATTCGGAGATAATTGAAGAAGGATGACATTATCAACAATTGATATAAATTTGCGATTATTAAATAAATTCTCGGATAATGCATTATTTATACTGATTAATGATTTTTTATAAATGCTGCACAAATAAGCTTTCTTATAATGTTATAATATATCTTACATATTGTCGCAAAATTATCTTTTTTTTCTCTACAGTTATCACCTTTATTAATAATCAAATTTGGATAATATTAAAATCACAATTTTTAATTTAAAAAACAGTATTATATAATATTAAAATCACAATTTTTAATTTAAAAAACAATATTATTAAATTTTAAATATATATACATTATATCTACGAAACTAATAGATCAAAAAATTAGTAATATTATATTATCAGTTCTTATTCTAAGAAATTTATTTTGTAATTCTTAAATACTGCAATTACAGTCGTTAAGAATTACAGAAAGCTCCTTAATCACTTAAATCTTATTAATAGTCACGCGAAGATCTTCATTATATCTTTAAGGTCAGTTAATAGTATCTCGTCGATGTTATACTGTACAGATATGACTTTCAGAAAAAAATAGTACTTCATGTTCCAAGAAAGGTATTTACTCTGGAAAATATAGTAGACTATTTTTTTTTGCTACTACATATACTGAGTGACATTAGCTGCAAGCAGAGAGAAACCTGAGTGATCATCTCAGTCTATTTTATGTACTAAACCTTATAAAGCAATGTCCACATTTTTGTGGTACTCTTATATGCTATTACGTGAGTCAGATAAAGACAAATAATCAAAATTGATTAAATAACTTGAAGTAAAATTAAATCACTTTGTTAAAAAAAATATTAGAAATTATAACAACAATTAGTATGTTTTTTATAAATTTCTTTAAATATTTCTTTAAATTTCTTTTCTCTTTTTACTCATGCTTGTATTATGAGTACTGAAAAACTACCTGAATATATATTACTCCTTTGCATCGATTATTATGTAATATTCAATCTTGGATAAATAATAAATAAAATGGAAGTGAAATATATCTTATCTAAATAATCTTTGTAAATTTTCCATATTTATAATTATTTTGTTTTTTAATAACCTAACATAATATTTCTTTTTTTTGTGTTTTTTATAAAAAATAAAATAATAAAATTCTTCACAAAAAAAACCTAAATAAAAACTTTTAAAAAATTATTACTTTACACATTATATGTTATTTAACATCTCTTTCCTTTTATTTTCTAAAAATTTATTATATTATTTAAAATTGATATAATAAAATTTCGAAAATTTAAACTGTTATGTATTTTACGCTAATGTAAATTCGCAAAATAAAATTCTCTAAAATTACTTCGATAAAATATTTTGTTATATTGTTTTTATTTTATTTAAAACTTTAAAGATTGGATTAAAAATGATTTTGACAAACTTAATGATCGATATATTCGACGAATAATAATGAGCTTTATTTTGCTCCATACGAAATGTACGCGTATTTTCTCAAATACAAATCTCAATTCGATAAACATACTACTATAAAAAAAATAGTTGCCATAATCAATCTTAACTCACCCATTTTAAGATAGCAAATCTACGAAATATAATACTTTACAATAATTTATTGTCATTGTTTGACATATATCGAGATATATACGTATTTGCAATAGTTGACATAATTAATTATTTATCTTAGTAAAAAAAAGTTCTGACTCACTAATCTGATGCACAACGGACGGAGTTATTCAGCCTCGTAACTACGATGATACTGTAACAAACATATGATTTCAATTAAAGTTATGCTCAATATGATCAATATTTTGAAAGATAATTCTTACACGCGTAACGAATTTTTTATTCATCTATCAATTAAATGTTTACTACATATATATTATTACTCGATTTAGGCAGAATATTTGTTTCTTGTATTTTTTACGGTCAAAAATCGCGTAAATGAATTGCTTATTAGAATAAAAAAATACGTAAGAAAAAAACCGTGTATACTATAAAAATATTTATTTTACATAATTGCGCAAATAAATTTAATATGCGTAAAAACACCGTATATAAAAAATAAATTGAGGCATGAGTGTAGAATATAATTATTTTATTCGAATATATTTGCAGAAAAAAATCTTAAAAATAAAAATAAAAATTTTATATAATTTTGAATATGTTTTCTTTTTCTAATTATTAACTTATCGAAATAAAAAAAAGTCTAAATAAAGTGAGTATTAATTTTATACAGATAATAAGTAATACTCACCCCAAAATTGCTCCGTCAATGCCTGATACCTCTCCTAAGGCCTCCTCCTCCTCTCAAATTGTCACATTTTTTCGTCCAGTTTTTTATAAGTCCAAATTGTTTCTAGGTTGTATTTACGTTATACTGTGCAGAATGTGAAGAGTTGTCGTTTTGTACACGTAACACTAATCTGTAACACATACAAATACATCCGAATAAAGATTAACATATAAATATATTAAAATTAAATAATAAAATAAATACATTATAATAAATAGAGATGCATTGAATACTCGAGAAATATTTGATATCCTTTGATTATCCGACCGAATATCGTTAGTATTCGGTAATATATATATATCCAGTTCAAATTTTATATTGATAGATTGCGTTATGCAGAATTTTATTCTTTTCAACTGAATTTTTTCATAATTCATTTTTGCTTTTTTTCTTTTCACGTTGGGAAAAATAAAATTGTTATTGCTCTTTTTCTCTTGTGCTGTTCCTTTTTTTGGAAGCCATTTTCCAAAAATCCGATAGGATATTCGGAGAAATATCCCATATTCAATCAGATAATTTCCCTACTGGATATCCAATAATTTTATTAACGCTTTTATTACGCTTTGGTGCATTCCTGATATTAAAGGATCTATTTAATCTTTATATAATTTAAACTAATATAAATTTTAAATATTTTGAAATGTTTTATGTATATCTGTTCATGTTATAAAAATTTAATTATATATTTTTGAAGTTTTAAATTTAATTAAAAACTTTTTACTTACAATATATATACACAATGTATTAATGCAGTGTATTATTTTATTATACTGCGATTTAAAATAATGTATTATTGCGTAAACAAATATTGATAATTACTTCTATCAATAACAAAAAATAAAATTATAGATTACGAAGTGCTCACCTCAATGTGATCCATCATCATTTTTAGCTACCTCATTTTTTTTCTTCTTATTATTTCTTTTGTGATACTCACATAACAATTTTGCTAGAACAAATAAATTATTTGTTAAAATTAAGGGCGCTTATACTTATTAGAATAAAGTAATCGTGTAGTTTATTATCGACTTTATCGACCTGATATTAATCACATGCAATGCTAATTTAAGTTAGGATAATAAAAAGGAATAAGTTTTGCTTACCAATTGAAGTAAATGATATCCTTCATTTCGGAGTCGATTTGTTGAATTTGTTCTATGTATGCAACGATCTATAAATAAAACCTGATTGTAATTAAGATAACAAAGGTCTTTGTCTTTTATAGATAGTCAATTTCGCACGCCAAGAACGACGTAGCGACTCGACAACACGGCTGCATGTCTCGTTCTTGACATTAATATTGAATTTATTACGCGATTATTAAATTTTGCAATGTTTTAATTACCGTTTGAAACGAGTCTTGCTGTCATTCGAAATTGTTCCATCACGAACTCTGTAACTCTGCAAGTGAATATAATTAAGATGATGATGATTTCGTTTCTAGCGGAATCAACTTCACGCACCCAAAAGAGACGTTCACATCTCGATCGCTCTTGACATCGCGTTACTGAATTTTCATTTCGAGCAAGAAATAGTATATGCCTACCTTTTCTGTGGCGATTGTTACTTAGTATTATAATACAAATCATATATGCAATTCACAAGATGAAAATCCGAAAGTACACAATTGTCGACTATTCGCGCGATACACTTTCGATCAAACAATTAAGTTATGCGAATACGCGTTCAAATAGGTACTAGAATGTGAACATTGAATCTATATATACGTGATAGTTAAGTAATTAAAATGCTTGATAAATACAAGTTCAACAAAGATTCCATTTACCATTTGATCGAATCGCGCTGCCACTCTCACAGCCGGTTCGTCTCGCGTCCGCCGCATTCTGAAAATGAAACGCAAATGGAATTAAGATGGCGAAATAGCTTATCTTTCGCGCGGTCAACTTCGCGCGCCAAGAGTGACATGGCAATGCAGCGGTAATGCGTATCCTCTTAGCGAATCTTAATTACGCATTTTCATATTGCAGTGAGCGACAAATACAAATAATATTACCATTTGATCGAATCACTGCCGTTTATCTCGCGGAGCCGTCCGTTCCGTGTCCGCCATCGGCGTTGCTTTTGGTGCGTGAAGTTAATCGCGCACTGGAAGTTAAGCGTGCGATTAACTTCACGCCAAAAGCGACGCGACGTAATTGATCTTAATTTTCGGCCGAGCATTACGAAATACGCATTTGAATGAATTATCATTGTATTCTAATGCTGAATCTACATTATGCTGCGCTTATGTTAATTCATATTACGGGAATTCAGAATTAATGTTATCACATTTTGAGGCGTAATCTTGATTTAGAACATAGTTACATTTAAATATTTTATTTATTTTTGAGATATATACAATGTTTAAGAAAACACACAAAAAATTGAAAAACTGTATGAAAGATTGAACTTAATTAACTATAAATATGTTATCAACCTTACAAAAAATTTATAAGAAAATTATAAATTAATAAAAAAACTGTTTATAACTGTCTTCGAAATGATTAATAATCGTTATTTATAACAGATAACGAATCGAAAAATCTGGCTTATAAATTTCTATTTCGATTGGAATTTTAAAATGACAAAAGAAATAAAAAATATATTATAAATTATAAATTGTAAATCATTTAAATACATCGCGCTAATACAGAAATATACTTGTTACTATTAAAGTTACTATTAAATTTCTACAACAAAATTTTTCAAACCAAAATATAGCAGACAACTTCATTGAGTTCTATTTCTTGTTAGATACTAAAGCGTATTATTATAATAATCATTACGCTTATATATGTATAAATGAAATAGAAAACGACTAGATCTTTTTGCATATATACGCGGCGTTGAAAAATGGACTCAAAAATTATATCGACATCTTGCAAATTAGCGAATCAGCGTAATGTTTATTATTATGATAAATTTAATATCTATAACAATAAATAGAATTTAGCGAAATTATATTACTATTAATATTTTAATTAAAAAAATTTGGTTATAGAACTTTAATATGTATATTTTTTATTTATAAAATGTTTAAATAATTCATCATAAATTATAATTTATATTTATACTTTTTAAAACAATTTAACAAGTAATTTAGTATGGACACGCATCATATCTACTTTTGAATTTTTTAAATGTCAATTATCTATCTAATATATGATTGGTTCCGTCATTTTTTTAACAAGCCAATCAAAAATAGGCTCATTCTAGAGACTTATTTCTAGGGACGTTTATCTGCACTCTACCTACCAGTCTTGCCACTATAAGAGACGCACTATATGAGGTCTGTTCTTTTTAGTTGAACTTTTGAACTAATTCATCTTTTTTCCTTTTCTCTCCGAGAGGAAAAAAGAGGAAGAAAGATGAAAAGTTCAGCTAAAAAACAAATTTATGATGGAAGCGTAGAAGCACCATGGACGGCATGAGATCTGTTCGCGTTGCTCGCATTTTTTGCATTCGCTTTTTGCTTCTTTTCAAAGCCAAATATAGGTCTTTTTTTTATTGCTACATTTTCTGAACTAGTAGTACACAGTATATAATATACATTTTTTTCACTTTAACTTATTGCGGTTCAGAGTGCAATAATAAAAAACAGATCTTATATATCCATCTCATTTTAAGTGCAATATTTGGGGATTTCATGCAACGCGAACAGACCTATGGATAGCCGCAGTTGCCGGTTGACCCGGAGCACAACTCCCGCCAGAGCTCCTGAGTTGATCAGATGAGGAGATCAAGAAGCACGTGGTTATGGAAAGATGCGACGTATTTTATAAAATTGTATCAACTTTATTTTTAAACTTTTATATATTGAATTGATTTTAATTTTTTATAAATTTTGTTGTGACAGAAGAAGATTTCGTAAGTTCCTAATTCTAAAGAAATTGTATTGAAAACAATTCTTTTAGAAGTTAGGTTAAAAATTGTCTATACTTGCGGCTTGTTTTTTAGATTAACAATGGCAACGTCGTTAGCAGCACAACTTAAAAAATTAAGAACTCCACAGACAAATTTACTGCTACAGGATAAAAAACGTCCTAGCTTGCTGTTTGACCCAAAGGAGGCTGCGAATTTGGATAGGGACACTGTGCTGAGTATAGGTTAGTTTTTTTCTTTTTTTTGTATTAATTTCCTTTCTATCATATTTATGTTAATATTAAGTATCTAAATTAAATTTTATATTATTTTAGTAAAATTTGTAACTATATTATTTTATTTTATAATATTCATTTTTATTTAGTAATTTATCTTTTTAATAACTCCGTTTTATGTTACTCCAATTATATATTTATGTATTATAATAAACATGAGCTTTGTGCTTTAGTTTCAATTTATTTCGAAATCTTCAGATTTGGAAGATCAATTTAATCAATATGTAAGTGAATGATGAATTTAAAAAATTGCTTAAAATCCAAAACAATATTATCTACGAGCAGTGTGTTAGTATACAAATCTTTATAAACTTAGATTTTTTTACTGGATAATTTTTGAGAAAATTTATGACAAAGTTTTGCAATGGGAAATTTTATCGAATGTCAATTTTCAACAAAATTAATTTGTTAAAAATATTAAGAATTCAATAAAAATATTTGACATATTTCAAATATCAAGATCATGATGCAGAGAAATGTGTGTCTGAGTTCTCTACGCCGAAGGTCCAGATTCAAACCTGATCAAAAAAATAGGATTATATATCAAATCATGGAAAGTATTTTTATCATAAAAATCTCTTTTAATAGGCTGGTTGAAACAGTGTGTAAGAACTTATTCTTCTCTTACTATCTATTTTTTGTCTTTATAACTTTCTAACTAAGTTTAAGAGAAATGTGTTTCTAAATTGTAAGAAAGGTATACAGCTTAGCTAAACATATTAGATTTTTTTTATTAATTATTTAAAATTAATGCAAAAATTGATTTATGGTGTTAGCTGTAAATTATGCTTTGTTTTAAGAACTTTAAATTTATATACATATAATACCAATAAAATCAATAGACAATGCAAGTAAAAAAATTTCAATTCAATAAAAAAAATACAAATATCTTAATATTTTTTTGTCAAAGCTGTATTTGTAAAAAAAATGTATTATTTCTGATCATACTTTCTTATCTGTTCTTAGGCCAGAGTGGTTTGGAGGAATTACAGAAACTTTCGTCAGTATTTGATGAATTTCAAGGCACACTATTTGCACAGAGTTCTGTAAACTTCGAAAGAGCTGTCCAGAATATTACATTAAATAAGCAACTGGATGCAGAAATTACAAAATTTCTATTATTATCGACTCCATACTTCTTATTGAATGCCTGTCATAAAGCTCTGGAGTGGCTTGTATTTAGATATCACATTCATCACTATAATAAAGAGCAATTTATTCTTTTGATCCTACCGTACCATGAAACTCGTATATTTGTTAGGTATGTATTAGATAGTTATTAGATAGTTTGTTCTTTTATTAGTCTACACTAGACTACACTACAACTTTCTATCTAGTTGTACTGTAATCCAGTGAAACTTTAAACATATCTATCAATCACTTGAGAGAGAGAGAGAGAAAAAACATTATTTATATATAAATTTAAGAATATAACTATCAAATTTTTATTATTATATTATAATTGTAAAAACATTTCCATATAAAATATGGGTTATTGACGTAAGTTGATAATCTATATTTCAGTATGATTTAATTTTGTATTTCTTTATAGTCTTCAATCAACTTTTTAATAAAATTAATATACATATGAACAATAATTCGCTATGATTAAAATCAGAAACAATAAATTTAAATGAAATAATTATTTTTTTAACTTATTTATAATATTTTCTTATGTATATTTCTATTAACACGTATCTATCTTTAAGAGATCGATTAAAAATTTATTATTTTTTAAGAGCCCTGCAATTGATAGATCTGTCAGATGAGAGCAATAAGTGGCATTGGTTAGTGCCTATGCAAAAACGCGGTATACCTTTATCTTCCGCAATTCTCGTCAATCGTTTGATCTCGGATAAAGGATTCCTGAAGACGCTATGTACTCATGTGACATTTGCCACGAAGACTTATTCCGACAAAGCATCTTGTCTGACCACTTTGTATTCCTTTTACACTACGGCAGTGTTAGGAATGATTGAACTAATAGCCATTACTGAGATTGAAGTAAACTATTTATTACCGACTCTCCTTCAAGGCTTGAGAAGTCCCATTCTTGATTTTGCTGCCAGCAGCTATATGATTATTGCAAAACTGATAACAAAGGTTAAATTTGCTCTGTTTTAATTATATTTTATTGTTTTTCAAATATTTCTATCTTAAAACTTAAATGAGTAAATTCAGTAGAGATAAGTAAGATAAGAATCTAAGAGAATCATAAATAAATAAAAGATAGAAAGATAGTCTGTATGAGGCAACATAGTTAACAGTGAATATAACAATTACATACAAATGTACAAGTATACACAAATTATGTACATACGTTTTTGATTTTGCTTTAGATCCTTTTGTATATTTATTGATAATAAGCATGCAAATTTTTTTATCTTTTATTAAATGAATACTTCAATTTTGTAATACGTATTTTGTAAAAATATAACTTTTTATATATTTTTCTATACTATAATTATAAATCAATTT
>Ga0157364_1008576_pt1 | contig 10590 bp, 7 predicted proteins | sample AttsexASBM2_FD_111476 | JGI IMG/M metagenome (GOLD analysis project Ga0157364, IMG submission 111476) | Fungus gardens microbial communities from leaf cutter ant in Ribeirão Preto, State of São Paulo, Brazil - Atta sexdens ASBM2 | ecosystem: Host-associated > Fungi > Mycelium > Unclassified ... | reverse complement strand
CCTTTGATTGATTTATGCAGTTAAGCCTTATGTCATAATCCGATTCTACAATAGTTTTAAGCCTTAAGTCATAAGAAATTGACTAATTAAACAGTCAAACATTCTTCTCGCATTCGATTATAATTGGTCAATTTCTCATGGCTTAAGATTTATTAAAAAGTAATCACTGATTTTATATTTTCTCTGTGTGCTGACTATTTTTTTAAAGTTTTATTAACTTATATAGTTATATCGTTATATACTTATATCGTTATATACTTATATCACATATGAATAAAAAAATTAAAAATTTAATTTACTTAATAATTTAAATTGTAATTATTTAATCTTATTTTAAGAAAAATTAAGACATTTTGATCTAAAAAATAATTTTTTTCAAAATTAACTTTTTTTTTAACTTAATTCAATATTGAATTAACTTACGTTAAGTTAATTTTTTATTCTTTCAACTTTTATTCTTTCAACTTAACTTTATTAATTTTGTAAAGTCATTAACTTTAACTTTATTCAGTTAAAAAAAACATTAACTTATTCAACCCTAATTATGATATACTTAAATGTCAAACTTTTCTAAATCTTTTACAGTGTTTTTCTAAAGTTCTATCTGATTTTTGCGGAAAAACAAGCATTATACAGAAGCATAATATACAACAACCTTAATATATATTAAAAATTTAATCATTGGTGCATTTCAGAGCTGATCGTAAGCTTCTCCAGAAAATTTCACATCAGGAATTACATCGGGATTTAATCCGCTAAGTTGACAGTGCGGATAAACTATGTCTGTATCACTCTAGTGAAATATTCATCTCCCGACATGTTTCAGATATCTCCACTGTCACCATAAAATTGTCGGTTTAATCTCGACTGTCCCTGATTGAATATTTGACGAAGCCTCAAACATATATTCAAATTTACACGTAATGCATATACCTACTTTTTTCTGTTCTGTTTTGTTTCTATGACAATTAAATTTTTATGACAAACAGTAAGAGAAGCAAATATTTTTGTTGATTCATGGTAATTTAACCGTGCATATTTATGACGATTATCTGGTTCTGCACTGCAGAGGACAGTAAAGGACGATGCCAGACCAATTAATAGCTTGTACTTGAGCTGTCAAAACCTGAAGCTTGCGCGTTCTTGATGTTTAACTTCAAATTTGTATCCAGGATATCTGCAGAACACAGATAATACACACATAACAGAGTGTAAAATTTCTCTTATTTATTAATATAATATAATTCTTCAGTTTTTTTATAAAATATATTAAAAATATATTAAAAATATAAAAATTTGCACTCAAGTTATTGTTTAATAAGTAATAAAAAGAGATAAGGACATTTCTTCTAAAAAATTTATAATTTAATTCGTGAATTAATTTATATACATTATAATTAATTGATTCTACCAATTTACTTGTTGCATATAACGCATACATCATTTATTTTGTTCTGAAGAAAAGCATATGAAATCCCATTTATGTAAATTATTTATGTAAATCTATTTATACAATAATTTTGATAATAATTACATCAGTGATAATCTTATGTCGTGATTGCTGAAACGAGAAAATTTGATGTAAAAATGAATGGTCGAATTATCGATCAGTATTGAAAAACGGCTCGTTAGTTGGAGTTGAATCACCTCGTAAGAAACCACCCCCAGAAGTTTCCCAGGTGTCAGACGCTTCCTATGTTCCTTTCTATCTCTATATATCTATCGATCCTAAGCACCCTATATCCCTTCCTCTTGTACCGTCGACTGTTATCCTTCCCTCCCTCTCTCTCTCTCTCACACTCTCCTATGATCCCGTCTCTTTACCTCATACTGTAACTTTCTCTCTCGCTCACTTGCAAACTGAATCTATGGGGTGGTTTATACCCAGCTCTTCTTCTGCATCTTCTTTTAACCATTTCATTACTAACTTTAAAAAAAATATTTTAATAAATTTATTTTACTTTTGTTCAAATGTAAAAAGCAAAAAAGATGAATAACATTCGTTATAATAAAAATAAAAACATTTTTATTGGAAAACAACAAAACACAAAACTTTACCTTTATAGAAATAATTTAATTTTTCTTAAAAATATCAAAAATATCAAACATTGTAAATGCTATATTCAGGTTTATGGATTACCCTGTATAATACACTTTGCCTCTGCAAGTAGCCCTCCTCATGGTAGCTCACGCTAAGGCGCGGGTGTAATTTTCCTTGCATATTTATACATGCGCCTCATCGAGAGAAGTGCCTCCGTTATACTTCTTCTCTCTTTCTCTCTCTCTCTCTCTCTCTCTCTCTCTCTCGCTCGTTCCCTTTCCGAAAGAATTAACTGCTACGTTTAATAAGTACCACAATACGGAGAAATTCTTCCTTTTTCCTGCAAATTCTCCCCTACGAAAGCGAACGATTCGTTTAGATCAAGATGAAGCTATTTCTGCTTATTCGAGATGATTTAACAAACGTTTTCTAATACGCTTCATACTTTATTACAATATGCAACAAAAGATTGTTTGGAAATATTAATATAGATATTAAGGTGACATTTAAAAAATAACAAATCTTAATGTAAGAAATGCAATTCATACATAACACTTGATTATTTATAGTTATCCATATTGCGTCACTGATATTGAATTTGAAAGAAAGCTATAAAATAGAATTTTTTAGTTAATTAAAGATAATAAACGATTAATTAGTACAGAAAGGGATCAGCAATCTCTATTTCACCTAATTCTACTACGAATAATACATGATATCCACATAGCGAAAACTTTCACACAACTTTGATCCTGTTACTGGAAAATATTATGAAACATTTCATCTCTAATTTTATATTAAATAAATCATTTAATCATTACGTGCTGTTTTTAGTTGCAATAATCGAAGAGATTACGCACAGTAATTTTTAAATTAAATCTCGATTTTTAACGCATTTATACGGAAGCAAAAGTAACTACTTTATTTTTTTATTTTTATATTAAATATAATAATTATTTCATAATAAATCGAATCGAATTATTAATCAAAGAACAATTCTTTCCATCACAATAGGACGAAAGTAGTTTAGGTCTATGTCTAATAAGTCGACAACCCCTTGGCTTCCGTCACAGTCAGTTAAAACGTTGACAGTCAAGCGAGTTACATCAATGACAGCGGAATGCAGTTCCGGCATTCCATTTCTGTCGCTGAAGAATCACATTTTATCGTTTGAGACGGAAACGACTCTCTCTCCACGAGACAACAATATAGCTCTGACTTTGTCGCGAGGTATTATTACTCGTTTCAACCAATAAATGGAAAGTGGTTCGGTGTATATTTTAACCACTTGTCAAACTCAATTAAATACACGTGCCGCTAATAAAACAAGGAACAAAAAATACAATTAGTAAGCGTCATTATTATATTGCGCAAATAGTACAAATAAAACTTGATAATATTTATTTATATTTTTAGATAAATTTTCTTAACTAAAAATATATAGAATATATAATACGATTAAATAAATAAAGATTTAATAAATAAAGAAAAAATAAATTTAGCAGACTTTGTTTCTAAGCAAATGCTTTTTTTTATTCTCACTGTATAAAAAATATTTACATATTATATTTATTTGTGACAATTGTACAAAATGTTAAAAATATTGGATATATATGTAGTATACTATCTAATAAAATATATCATCCAAACAGTTTTCATTTTATTAAACACTGCCATTAGATTACAGCATTATTTTTTGTTTGCATAAAATGATCCTAAAGAAAACAAGGTAAAAAATATTTTTAAAATTTATCCCCATACAATATAAGTTATTATATATATATTATGTCAAAATTACGCATATAAATATATTACATATTACCTTCTATATATTATTTATATATAATGTAACTTTGAAACTCTATCCGAGGTAGAGTGCATCACTTTTTAATGGAAGAGTGAGACGAACTATTTAATGCTTTCTGACTAAGAGATAAAATTAGCACCAGAAAAAAAAACCGAGCTGTGAACACCCTCGCATGACGGAAAACTCACTCAACCACGAACGAAAGCTCGGACGCGAACCATCGGTGATCGTTACTGTACCGACGGGACGTGGCGGCAATGCCACCCCCGCATATCGTACACTCTACTACCCCCGAAGGTAGACACGCGGCTGCTCTCTCCGCCACGTTTTCCCGAGTTCAGTCTGATACCCTCCCGTCGCCTTCGGTCGGTGGTGGTTTCCCATGCGCGCAGAGGGTGGAAAGGGTCTCCTCGTTCGCGGGCGTGGGGTTGCGCGCGCACTTTCTACCCCCTCTGTATGTCCGGCACATAATCGAACTGGGAGCGCCGTGGTGGCCGTCGTCAGTTCTGTAAGACGGAGCTAAATTTCATTTCTAAAATGAGAACATAGTTTCGCCAAAACGAAAGAAGATAAATGCGAAACGTGTAAAAACGTGAAGTGAGGGAGAGATTCTTCGTGAGATCCTTTTCGTCGTGACAAAGAGTTTCGATTTGCAGCCCGGTCTCGCAAGTGTAATCACGCTGCTTATCGCTGTAGCGATATCATCGATGCACAAGTGCACGCGGGATAGAGTGATGGTGCGACTTTGGAAAAGGAGGGTGGTCTCTTCTTCAAGTTTACACACGTTCTGCCCGATCTCCGAGGGTGTCTGAAAAATTTTAAAACATCGCCGCCAAGTAAAATTCGTCGAGTGCCAAGCAGGATGGATATGGTCAAAGTTGAATAGAATTTTGATAGTAAAGGATTGGCATAACGAGAGGAGAACCGTCATAAAGTAGAGGAGCTGCGACACCGCCACCGATCAAAAGCGGCCAATTTCGTCAGGGCTGAACTACGTCCTCAACGAAGCAAGGAATTCCACCGTGTGGAATCTCTCCTCGAATCACAATGGCGCCCAATTTCGTGTTTGTGGAATCGTGGCCGGCCACGATCGACTAATGCAACAACAGCAGGCATATTTGTAAATATATAGCCATATATATCCCTGTGTCTATCATCCATTCGATTCTCTGCTGATTTAAATGAGTAGACTACACCAGTTAATTGACGTTCCTTGAAACGTCTCCGATACCGTATACTCGTCAGTATACGGTGAAAGAGGCAATATGAAAAGAATACGTAAGAAGCATCCGCCAAAGATAAAAGAAAATTATGTCAAATTCGTCACGATGATAGTGAATGCAGTGAATTCAGGTGCGTGATGCTCTCGCCTGGGGATATTTAGCGGTGTCTTTCATCGCTTCTCGTTCATGAATGTTACTTTATCGAAAAATAAAAATCTGAGCTAGTGACAACGAGAGGAATGTATACGACACGCAATTTACAAGTCATCGATTACAGTTGTCGATTAATTCGAGCGAAAAAGAGGCAACGATCCGACGATATTCGTAAATAACCTGTGCTCGAATCTTGAAACTTACGCGATGTTCTCCGAAAAAGAATGGACAAATACCGATGATAAAATGATATTTGACGTGTATATCGCAATGATTATCTTTGAATTGCTGCCCGAATGAAATTGAAAAAATATACGCCAACTCGAAGACAATTTATTCATTAAATTATCTTCGAAACATTTTCTGTATTCCATCACAAACCACGACAAAGAGCACGATGTCGCGTGAAATCGCGATAGGACACAGAAGACCGGTACTAAAATTCACAAGAAAGTAATAACGGCGAGCGAAGAGAACGAAAAGTGAGGAAAGATCGAAGTTCAACTCTGTTTGGCCGTTTTTATAAAACAACCCTTCAACCTGGCGGACCAAGAGGAAGGAAGTGGCTCAGCGGCGATGCAGGGCAAGGAGAGCCCCGTTGGGTCCAACACCCAGGAGACCCATCAGTACGTCGGCCCGTATCGGTTGGAAAAGACCTTGGGGAAAGGCCAGACTGGTGGGTGGTGCATGCTCTCCTCCTCTTTCTTGCTCCTTTTCTCTCTCTCTCTCTCTCTCTCTCTCTCTCTCTCTTTCTCCTCCTCCTCCTCCTCCTTCTCCTCCCCCTCCCCTCTGTTACAAATCTCCGTTGCAATCGTTATTGCGATCGACGATAGCCACAGGAATGTCTAATCAAGTCGAGTCAGAATGTTCAATTAAGTTCCGTATTCAAGAAAATATACGAGATCTCGCCAACACGCTTCTCAGTTACAGAGCTTTAAACTCTGTTTTACACCTTTTTAATTGAAAAAGATTAAACGGTTAAGGTTTAACGATACGTTGATCGATACAAATTTATCGCGAAACTTTCGCAGGACTTCAAGGTTTGCCGCATTGTGACAGAACATTTGTAATTCTCACAGATTATCTCACTGCCCACGCAAGCTTCCGAAACGAGGATATATTTTTATGTCTTTTGAATCTACAAGAATTGAGAATTCTGTTCTCGCAACAATATGAAAATAGAAAGAAAAATTTGTAACAAGTACATGATGGTTAATGCGAGTTATTTTGCGGTAATAGTGAATTATAGCGGTAATAGGATCAAATCGAAGCCATTTCGCGACAAGATTATTAGCTTTATGGCACTGTTGCCGAATGCATTTTCGTAGGCTATCGGTTCAATTCGAATATTCAATTTGACTTTTTTGCCTTCATGCATATCATTCTACTCTCATTTCATATTCAAATACGAATTAGTCGTTGGAGTAACTACGTACGACACGTGCAAATTCTCGAAGAATAGATATACACATTTTATGTAACTTACTGTACATCGAGGAGACTTAAACCAAACAATATTTTGAACATAATACTGTTGTACATACATATTTACAAATGATACACTGAGAAAAAAATAGTTCATTTAATTAAATTAATTTAGTTTTTATTTCTTTCGATGAAGAATATATTAAATATTTAAGTTAAATATCTTGAAAAAAATGAAGATAACTAAATTAAATTAGTCAAATGAACAATTTTCTTTCTCAATATAACGCTGTAAACTTGTGTAAGCGTCAGAAGTTTCAATTGCAATATGAACAGTTTTATCTTGTAATGTATTGCGGTAGTATTTATGATCAAAAATGAGCTTTTCATCTAAAATTTAATTACTCCAATTTATTTTTTAATATTTTCTGACTGAAAAGTTCATTTTTGCGGAATAAATTATAAAAGAAATAAATAAAAGAACAAAAGTTTTACAGAATCAATATTTTATGAAGAACTCGCGCGTCCAGAATTTGCAGAGAGAGAAGTTTAACGCCATACTAATTTGCTCTCACCTCAAAGGCATTCGATGCTATTATACGATCGATACTGACAGCGTACTAATTATGTCATGTAACGGTTATGGCAGACAGAGAATTAGCAACGTTTTCGAGTAGGGTAATCAGCATATTTATAATAATATCGCATATCTAAAATATAGTATAAGAAAATTACATTTGTTTACTGCTACATAATTATAAGTTGGCAGAATCAGATTATATTCCCTTTAAGGAGATTCTAAAGCTATCTATATTACCTTACATACATACAATTTACGTGTCTTTGATATATTACTACACATTATTACATCAATATCGCATAAATACGTACAAATTTTCTAACTATAATTAATTTTTTATATGAAGTATCTAAGCCTAATTCTAAGAACACAATAGTGTTTGTTCATGTAATCCCTAATCCAAACCAAGATTGTTTTATACATACAAAGTATAAAACTTGTACATAGAAAGCAAATATTGTTGCGAGTCGACGTCAGAAGCCGATAACAAAACTTTAATTTTATTTTTTTTGTTTTCGACGTAAAGTCGATTGGTTTGAATTACATTATCTCTTATACTTTAATTGTGAGAAGGATTTTTAAATCTGTACATATAAAAGCAGTTAGAAAAACACTTATTTAAAAAATAATTAGTAAAAAACAGATGACTTTAAGATCCCTTTAAATGCTGAAGAGGGACGCATGAATCACCAAAGGAATATAAAAAAGCAGAAAAAAACAATAGAGAATATAATTTCTAAATATCTATTCTTGAATTGTTTTGTAACTTGGTACTCTAATAACAAATGTGGTTATAGTTCAAAGTTTAAGAGCTCCTCGCTTTGTATCACGCTGTACGAAAAAGACTCGACGACAATTGTAAATCTTTATGAAGCATTAAATCTTAATACGCATTTTTAATTAAGTGTCACCAGCAAGGGGACTGGAAAGTAATAATGTCGACAATGAACGTATTAAAGAAAAAAGAATTCGCCGATTCGCCTTACGCGTATACTCTGCGTGTAAATGCAAGAGTAAAACGATGTTGAAATGAGATATTCTTCTCTTTTTCAATAAACACTTTTTATTTTCCATTCATTTTTTATTTAGATGTAATATCTAGAAATGGAACTTGCGACACAGATGCGAGGTCTAAATAGAAACACAATTTGCTTCTTCGATCAACACGTAATTTCGCAAAAGCTCGTTAATGAATTCGCGGCTCGGCTTTCAGCGGATGGGTCTCGTGGTGGTCATTTCCTCCGATGGACTATATCGATCCCGTATGCATCTCGAAAGGGGTGCATGGTCTGGCACGTGACAATACGGCACGTTAATCATACGAATGAATTCCTCTCCACGCTTTGAATTCCATGACCCACGCGCGAACGGATAATGAAATTGCCGCTCATGCTCGCAACATGAGTGCGCATGGTTTGAATTATAATTGACGAAATCGATGGAAACATTAGAAAGAAAAATAATAACATTACGATAGTTCTCGCAAGAAAGATGTACTAAATGACGTACGAAAAATCTTCGAGTAAAAGCTTAGTGTGTGAATCGATTTTGAAAAAAATGAACGAAAATTGATATATTCAGGCTTTAATGATTTAATCCAATAAGCAGAAAAATGTTTAAAATCGACGCATAAAATCATTTTAAGATATCTTTCAGAATTCTTTATATCCAAAAGATATTTTTTAAAAATTTCAAAGTTGCTTATGCATCGATTTTAGACATTCTGCTCATTGGAAACTTATACAAAATATTTTTTACATAAAACTTATTTTTTACTTTTTCTACCACGTATTCGAAAGCAGATTCAAGATTAAATGTGTTAATATCATAAATTTATGTATTGAAATTTATGTATTGAAAGAATTCGTTGTTAGACGTCTCACAATCAGTTCTTGGACATATTAACAATAAGATGTAACTTGTTTATAGATTTACGTAAAATTTTATCTCGGTAAATATAAATTTCTAAACTGCATGTGACGGATCCGAAGGTTTCTCTCTACAAATGCACATATGCTATCGTTACCGTTAAATCATGGATGACGTAAATCGTTAGAGGGAAGTGCACTTTAACTCTCGATGGTCTCAATAACACTAATGCAATTGCCACCGAATTTGATGGGAAACGTCGCGTTCGTTTAATTCCATAGGAATTGTCTCGTCAATCACAGACGAGACAATCTCACGCGTTTCAATTGAGAATGGCTGAAAGATGATAGCCATCGATCATAAAAAATGTCTTGGACTATTTATAACATACTAGCGTAACGTCATAGAAACGTAATATATTTTTAGATGATATGTAAATAAGTGTATGCAATACAGATACAGAGAAGCTGATGCGCACGTGAAATATTATTTTTCACTCAAGTAATCAAAACACATCGATCACTTTGCGCCTGAGGACCTACATTAATGCTCGCAATTTTTATGTAATCGTCGTGTAAAGCGACACAAGATCTTCTTTATTTAGGATTAAATCTCTTAATCCTTCAGATATGACTTTGTTACGAGGATTCTTAATTGCTCTCCATCGTTATCTCACAACAGACAGTTTCTTTCTGTGTATTTTTCTTTTTTCTTCTTCCCTTAATTATCTGCTTAAGCCATAGTCATCGTCATAGCGCAGCCATTTAAGTGGATAAAGACATTGTGTGGCGCGATTCGTGGACTTCCAATGGCGATTTAAATCAATTTTGTACCAACCTCCCATTTCTGCATTGGCTCTTCTTTTTGAATCATTTTTTTATCGCTCGTCGTTATAAAAAATCATAAATCTGTTAATCTTTTCAATTATAATAAGTTCCTGTAATTTGTCCTTAATGTGATCAATGATTTATATGTTAATTAGTGTAACTAATAGCTATAAAATGTAGTATTCTTTATCATAGAATTCACAAAAATTTAATCAACAAAAGATTTCTCGTGATTATAACAGGCGTATTATGCGCGAATTAACATGCGTTTGATTAAAGCATTATCACATATCCGTACATTACCGCGAATTCAGCCGATCACAATAGTATGTAATTACTCGATCTGTATAGATAATTATACAGAAATAGTTTTTCTCGAAAAGAATAATCTCTTAAAAAATCTTTTTAAAAAAAGAAAATACGCCAAGTGCATAAAAAAGATATTGAATACATTAATAAATAAAAAACGGATGTGAAATAAATGTAATTAGTCAACTTCATTATATATTTCATTACGCAAGACACATAAGATAGACTGAAAATAACTAAAATTGTCAATATATTAATAGATAATAAGATCGAATAATAAAAAATCGAAGCGTTTGTATTTGATTAACTTGAATTATTAATGTATTCCGAAATTTGATACAGCAATTAATAAAATT
>Ga0157364_1008575_pt1 | contig 10590 bp, 2 predicted proteins | sample AttsexASBM2_FD_111476 | JGI IMG/M metagenome (GOLD analysis project Ga0157364, IMG submission 111476) | Fungus gardens microbial communities from leaf cutter ant in Ribeirão Preto, State of São Paulo, Brazil - Atta sexdens ASBM2 | ecosystem: Host-associated > Fungi > Mycelium > Unclassified ... | reverse complement strand
CTACCCGAAAGATGGGAGAAAGTAGTGGCCAGCGATGGACAATACTTTGAATCATAAATGTATAACCAGTTTTTTACAATAAAGCCTCGAATTTCGGAAAAAAAACGGCGGAAGCAAAGTTGTGCACCTAATATAATAACTATAATTATAATCATTTTAGGTTGTCAACGTAACATTTGTTGCTAGAATTATATATATTGTTACTGTTATTATTATTATAGCAGTAATAATTATAATTATAGCAATATACAATTATAGTTATAAATACCAAACATTTTTCTCTCAGTGGATTTCAACAAAGTACTGCATTACTGCAATTCTAATCTTTTTGCGAATGACTTACCTATACATGAAATCTAAAAATCTTAGCAACACTATTCACAAGATTAACAAGGATATATCTATTGTTAATTACTTGGACTTCGGGCAATTTCTTAAATCCAATTAAGATCATTAGGATAATTATGAATACTGTGAAATTAATCTCTTTTCATTGACTGAGTTTCCATTCACTGTTGCCGATCACAATACAATTCTAAACAAAAATTCAGTTAACTCTTTGGGACTCCCTATCTCGAACAATCTTTCTATACGTAGAATAATTCCGATATATACGTCGCTATTAAAAACTTAATTTATTAAATATTATTTACTATGTTTATAGTAAACGAACTATATCAGTAAAAACTTTGTACTGTCTATTACTATGTCTAGTACTATGAAAAAAAATATTAGAAATCCGAAATATTTATTTTTCATATTAAAAAATAAACTTTTTCAAATCCTTGCATTTTTACCATATATCTCTATAGAGATACATGGCTATTCATAGGAGGAGAAGGGACAGGTTACGAGAACAATATTCAGAATTTTTGTCTTATATTCGAGCTGTGTAAACATCTCCTATCTGTATTTTCAAAAGCGGTTGATTGTGACACTAATTTTTCTTTTTTTTTTTGTTGTTGCATAGCTCTTGCCGACATAACAAGCGAGCAAAATCTTTCGTTACAGAGAGTTTTAAATGCTTACGTCAGATTTATATATCAGGTCAGGCGAACACATTACTCCATATCTTGTTAGATTCAGATGATTTAAGATTCACTCTCAGCGTAAATACTTCGCGAATTGCTTAACTTTTGCTATCGAAGTCTAAAATGCAAACAGAACTATTCATGGAAGATTTACTTTTACACTGAAAAAAATTTATAAATATTTCTTTGGATAGTTCTAGCGGAATATCTTACGATAAATAAATATTTAGATAAATGAAAAAATGATAGTTGAATCAAACTAATGGTTCTTATCTAATATAAGTATGTGTTTACATTTAGTAAATATTTCACTAGGATTATTCAAAGAAATATTTATTAAAATTTAGTAAATTTTGTCTTCAATGTAAAAGCTACATGATCTCGTGCAGAATCCATAATGATATATTAGCCTTATTGGTGAAATGTATTATTCAAGCAATCATTCAGATGCTATTATTGAGTTCTGGAATAGTATTTCTTCTGAGCAATGTTACCTCTCTCAATACTTTTAAGCGTAAACTTTATCATCTTCTTAATCTTGATCATCAATTTTCGGCTGCTAATTGTTCTTAAATCTTTAAGATAATGTAACGAAAATATGTTTATTTCTTGCTGGACTACATTTATCATTCGATTGTTCACTCTATCAGAATTATATCCACACGTACGTACACATATGCACTACATAAATCTGTAGATAAAAACACATAAAAGAAACAAAATATATAGGATAATTCCGATATATATCGCACCTAAAACTTAATTTATTAAGTATTATTTACTATGTTTATAGTAAACGAACTACATCAGTAAAAACTTGTACTGTCTATTACTATGAAAAAAAATATTAAAAATCTGAAATATTTATTTTTCATATTAAAAAATAAACTTTTTCAAATTCTTACCATATATCCCATAGAGATATATGGCTATTCATAAGAGGAGGAAGGATATATACAGCTCATGAAAAATTTACAAATAATGCATATAAATAAGACGTATAATGATACAATAACTTATAAAATGTGTTTATAAAGTTTTATTAAGGAAGAATGGTAAATAACCAATAAATAATAATAAATATGTATATGAAGTAAATAATAATTACAATCTTCCTACACATATATTACAAGTGTTATGACATGAGTTATTTATTTCATATAATGCGTTTATTACATTTAGTGCACTGAATTCAATCTATGCACTTTGTATGCTTTGGGCATAAATTCCGTTCGCTAAAAATGCCGTATATCCCAAATAGGTAGGATATACAAGACAATAAACTAAACAAAGAATACGAAAGCACTTGTACTTTGCTATACAACATGCTTTACTATTTCACTACACGTATGTATCACGAAATAATTAAGTCTTTTACACGCCCTGCATTAATCATTTTATGTAGATTATAATTTATGGCGTTACTTATTACAGTAACAAATCGATTCAACTCACAATAAATTCATTAATATTAACAGTAAAAATGAAATTATAACATAATACTAATATAACATAAAGGCATGTAACAAAGTAGTTGCAGGAAAATTATCCCCTCCTTCTATTTTTTCTGACTTCTGTGGTGTAAATTCCAGCATGGCGTATTTGGCGGAGTTACCCTAAATATTTTTACAAAAATGCATTCTACATTAGCTGTTATTAAAATTGAAAAATGTTAAATGATAAAGAAAACTTGATTCTCTGTGAAAAGCTGGGAGGAAAGTGAAGTTCATTTTTTAAAATAAAAGATGTGATGCTTATGGAAAAGAGATTCGAGAAAATATATTTAAGCGATTTCTAAGTAAGTTAAATAGAAAACTATTTGTCATTCATATCATTTCAAAATCATATATAATAGCGAAATGTGTATGAAAAAGAAGAAATTTTTAAAAATATTCCGGTTTTTTTACCCTCTTTTTAAATTTACCTGAAATTCTCCGTCACTAATGGCATTGAGACTGGAGTCCCCGAGCTGTCCGAAGATATTTCATAGTGATTCACGGCCACATCCTACAGGACCGGTAATATTCCCAGTGCCGAGGTAGGGAATAGGAGGAGAGAGGAGCAATGGGAGAGATGCGACAGCCACCCCCGATGTAAATCACCCTCCGTTCTTGTCTGCCAGAGAGCGAGCAAAGTGGATGGGAAAGCCCAGGACGTCTCTCTTCCCAAAAAATAATTTCGACGAGCCTGGCTTTTCCATTAAAAAGTTTGATTCGCGGATTCGTAGTCGACGCATCTAACCTAACCTAACCTACCTTCTCTAAGGAAAGGAAGTTTGTCATTTATTTTGAAAGTGTAAGGAGAAGAAGAGTAGAGATAACTCTTTGGTCATTTTTTGATGTTCGTTTTATCTTTTGTTTCTGTAATGTTGCGAACACGTTGCGAAGTGTATTTTCATTTAAAATTCTGAAACTTTCGAGGTTCTGTACACCGTGGCCATATTGGACAATAACATCAGAATCGAGAAATCGTGCTTCATATTTCTTTGTGATGAACAAAGTATATAAGAAAAGTCAAAGTATAAGAAGAGCAAAAGAAAGTTAAAGTTTCTGTATATATTAATTTTATATTTCTTATCCTAGCTATAATAAAATTCACGTGTTAAATTGATAACCAAATTCATTGTTGCCTCTTTTCCACTATTCTGCTTCTCTCACTTTTCGTACTACGAAAGTAAGCTGTTAGCATAAGGTGTTTTGATAGCTTACAAAGGTGAGATTAATCTGTATAACTGTATATTTGAATAGATACCTAATATAATATTAAAAGTTAAATATCGCGAGCGTAGAGCGTGTTTATTATTTGATCTGATAAATAAAATAAATAAATAAAATAGCGACTGAATTGTATAATAAAACATTATATATTAAAATTAATTTATTAATTAAACTATTATAAATTATAAATACACTATAATATATACATTATAATATATTATAAATTTCTAAAACTGTAATTTATAATTTAATTAAATATACTATGAAGTATAGAAGTAATTAATAGAGGAGAACGTGGTCAGTGTAGTTATTGTGGCCCTCCTTAATATCTCCGCTATTATATAACGAATCCTAATGACTTATGAAATTATTTGTTTACTTATGAAACTATGTGTTCCATAGCTCGCTGTTATACCTTGATGCTACCAATACACTATAATCAGCACTTATTATAATGCATTTTTATTTTCAAATATTTCGAAACGTTTTTAAGGTACATTTTAGCATTTAATTCCTTTTTCTTAAATTTGAGCGTATTATCACACGAATATTTAAATTTATTGTCTGCTATTTTTTTTACTGTATATATTTTGAGTTACGCAAAAAACAATAGCATGGATTTTGCTTATGTGGCTCTTTATGGGTATTGATTATTCACAACCTCTTTTTTGAAGTTCTCATATCAAAATAATTATTTAATAATTGATTGTGATCTCTACTGTTAATCTATAGTTTATATTATGTGTATGATTTTTAATACTGAGATTTTTAGTACTGAGCAGCTTATACATTCAGGCGAAATTATGTACGTATATAAATTTCTTTGCATATATTCTAAAATATTTTATTTTTTTGTATATTTTAATTTTGTAACCAAACACTTTTTTTAAACAAAATAAACAAACCAATTTTTTAGATCTATTTTCGTAGAAGACCACATTACCACCTCTGTTTTTTTTCGAATTACTAATGAATGTTACCACATTTTTTAAATAAATGTAATCCTATGTAATAAATATTTCGTTAACTTTAAATTTAGAATCGATTAAACAACACTTTAACGAATGAATCGTTAAGTTTTAAATTTAAATTATTATTATTAACCACATTATTATATAAAATGTAAATAGGGGGCTGTAATATTACCATCTTCTCTATTTGTAATACTTAAACACTAATTCTCGATTTGTACTTTTAATTTTTCCAATTAATTAGAAAATTATATTTAGACTTAGTTTTAAAAATAATTAAAATTTTTTATAATAATTTGTGTTTTATTAATTTCAAACGCAACTTTAAACTCTTCCTATATTTATTATTTAAAAAATTTTTTTAAGCATTTCTGACTGGTGAGAATTGGCAAGGTAATTTTCATTTATATATTGTATATATAATTTTCATCTATATATAATTTTCATTTATATATTGTATATATATATGTTATATATCATCCCTAATTTATGTTTTGAACTGAAAATAAATAAAATTTTTTTACATCCACGATGTAGAAAAGTTAAAATTAAGAAATTTGAAAGATTTTTTTGGAAATTCAGAAAGTAAAACAATATTTATTTTAGTCAAACATTAAATTTTTGGAGCATTCATTATTACGGAATTAGAACTTTTTCTTTCCCTTTTCCGAATTCGATACTTACAGTGTCTTTTTATCCTTTTACCATCCGACACCATCTTTGGGTCAATTTGAGAGAAGAGGTACTCGGTCCTCAAAATTCCGTCTAACTTTAAACGACTTCGAACCTCCGGCACCTTGTCGTCGTCAGGACGAGAAGCGTCATTCTTGTCGTCCTTGTCACTCTCATCGTGTCGTAGGCATTGGCCTCTCTTCTCAATAGCACAGTTTGCAAAGTTGCGATAGTCGCTGATAAAAGTTACGTCATTTACTTCTTAACTTCCACTTTTTCTCTTTTATATTTTCTCAGGCAAAAACCGCGAGAGATACTTATATGCATAGGATGCAGGGGCAAGAACTGAAAAATGAGAATGAAAAATTCAAAGAAAAAGGTAGTTTTGTTAAATATTTCGGATTAAATTCTCTGAATATTAGACCAAATGTCATGCGATATAAAATAGAAAATATTTTGTAAGTTTTGTTTTTTTGCAGCGTTCCATAGGAATAACTAGAATAATTTTTATTTATTTTTATATTATATTATTTTATAATATTTTCACAAATTATATTTTATTTCAAATATATTTCCTATGCGTTATTAGAAGTTTTGTATACAATACAATTTTGAACGTTATATTTTTCGTTAACTTTTTTATTAAAATTTTTAACATTATTCTTTTTTTCATTATTACGTATCTATCTTTTATTTCGTTGTCGTATTAAAGGAAAGATGTTTTTATAAAAATTAAAAATAAATAAAAAATAAAAAATTTATAATATTTATAATACAAATTTTTTATAATAACTTATACAGGGTCTCCCGAATTTGAATGGCTTCGGGAGCATGTAGTCAATAAATTAAGAAAAAAAATTCTTTAGAGATCTTTGCTTTGTTTTAGAATTTTAGAGAAAATCGCAAAAGAAGATAAAACGTAATTTTCGGAATATTATTGTTTTTGTGTACGACTTCAGAGGCAGTGCGAGAGTCAGCGGCAGTGTGTGTCGATTTCTACACAGAAAGTGTTGGATCAGCGATTTATTACGTTGACCTGATTGACCAGATCAGTGTTTGATTAACATGAGCTGCCCATACAAGATAATGCGTGCATTGTTGCAAGAGACCACCATGTTGAACAATATTTATCTTAAACACGTAACAATGTGAATTAATAAATATAAATGAATAAATAATAAATAAGTATAAAAATGAAAACTATGTTTTGTCTTTTTTTAAGATGTTCTCCAAAACAAAGTAACAACGAGTATATTTCTAAAATACATTTTTTTTAATTTATCGATTTCCTATACGCTCTAAAAATTTAGTCATTTAAATTCTGAACATCCTATATAATAAATCCGAATATCCTATGAAATAAATTTGTAATCTTACAGATATTGAAAGATATGCATGTATAGCAGGAAATGGAAAGTAACTTTTTAAAAGTAATTCGTTACAGTTGCCGTTACTTGAGAAAATAACTTTACTTTTTTTGTTACTTTTTTAAAATCGACGATCACTTATCACAGCAGATAGGTGTCTTCTAGAGGCTTTTTCTAAACGCTGTGGAGTGGTTTGTGTCTAATCGAATCGTGTCCAGCCGTGTGCAAAGTAACAATAAAAGTAACTGTAAAATTCGTTACCATTACCAAAAAAAAAATATAAGTACGTTACAGTTATAAAAAAAAGTAACGTAATAACCAATAAAGTTATCAAAAAAGTAACTTGTAACTGTAACTTCGTTACAAGTAACTAGTTACATCCGTTCCCTGATATATATATATATATATAGTATAATATTTTATGTAATACTTATATTTGTTTTTATTATTATCACTAGAAGAGAGTGAGAAAACTGTGAACAGTTAAAGGAAAAGTTAAATAAAGATAGTGTCTTTTCATCCTTTTACTGTCTGACACCCTCGAGATAAAAGGAAGAGATATGCGGCTGTTAAGTTTTATTTATTAATTAATAAAAGTTTTAGAAAATACTCTAGTTATTTGATCTTAAATTATTTAATTATTAATTAACTTTAAATAATTAATATATTTATATATATTCTTGATATAATAAACTGTAATTCTTAAATTTTTATTAAAAAACAAAATTTTTGCTGTTCACAAATACTCACGCATTATTACGAAGCAATAAATAAGTTTTGTTTTTTTGTTTAAAATTATATTTTATATTATAATAATATGTAAATGTCAATTATTGTAGTTTAAAGCAAATATTCTCTAAATAAAAATTTCTATAATTAATAAAATCTTCGGTTTTATTTAATTTTTCTTTGAGATATTCGCGCGCGCAATTGCCCTATTCTCTTCTCTACATTAAAATATTTTTTAAATAATATATGTTCTATAGTCATGTGTTATAGTGATGATAGCGTCTACGTCAGACCATCATGAATGAAAGGTTATCTAACTATTAATCTAATATACTGCAATAGTATCGTTCGCGTTTATTCAGTGTTCGCAATTCTCCTAAATATGTAAAATTTTTCCATTATTGGATTCGTTGTAGTTATAAAAATAGATTAATATATATATTAATTTAGTTTATTTGATGAACACGAATTACGTCTGCTTCGTGTTCAAAAATGAGACTGAGTAATATAGGGTGCTTTTCAACAACAAAAGATAATCATACACTGTGCGCAGTGCGACACAATAATACTATGTTGACTTGTAGCTGAAATGTTATTTAGCTTTTTTCACCGTCAGAATGAAATAAAAAAAAGGTTTCGTAACATCTATGTTCAAATATATCTGAATTTCGATTCAAATATAAAACTTCTTGTTACAGTATCACTTTTAAAAAAATAAATGATAATATAAAGTAAAAATTTGATATTCTTGAATTGATATAAAACGAAATGACAAGCATTTTAACGTTGTAATTGGAAAACACAGACTTGCACAATGTGTTACATAGTGTCGCTTGTGTACTTTGCTGGAAAGCAGAAAAAGTAAAAAAATTCTTAGTAATAATTTAATAATAAAATATTTTAGTAATTTATTAGATGTTTCAGTATTAATATAATAATTAATTAATATTATACGCAAACAATAAAAATGTTTACATAAACCTTTAATCGAATCTAGTACTAAAATTACACTCTCGGTATACACATTTTAAAATTTGTAAAGATTTTTAGTTTAATAAAATTTGTAAAATTTTTCATAATTTTGACCAATATTATTGGTAGTAATTCAAAAAACTGACTGTAGCTTGACGAAGAGATCTGCAAAGTGAAATATGGAAGATGAAGATGTAGTGGGCAATATTGTTCGTCAAAGACACTCGATCTTTGCAACAGGATGAAAAGGGGTGTAAAAAATGAATAATGTAGAGAATAATGCAACCGGTTTATTGCACTCTGGAAGATGATGTCCTCTCGCATTGTGTCCAAGGATCCGAATATTCCATTTGATATTGATCAAATTTATTGAATATATGTAATAGATTTATACATGCGACATGAATTTAATTCCATTTATCGTAAAATTGACTGAATAAAAAATTGACTGATAAATTCGGGATATAAAATATTCTAACGATAAAATATTCTAATGATGCTTCTCGAAATACTCGATAAGTCTTTTAAAAAAAGGTTTCTGATTTCTTTTCTATAAAAAATATTTTGTACTTGTGATAAAATCGATTCTTATTAAAATTTTTATATTGAATTTTAACACATTGAGTACTAATTTAATATTCTAAATCTGTAGTAATGAAAATTTTACTGCTAATAGAAATGAATAGCAAAGTCATTGCTTTAAATGTGGATTTTCATTACTTTGAAGTTAATCTGTCTACTCTTACATAAAGAGTGAGCTATTTTACTCGATCGACTGAAATGATTTGGTTGATTGACTGAATTTATAGTTGATAATATGTAAGATGCATTGAATATTACTGCAAGGAATGAATTTAGCGGCATAGCGCGCTGCTACGTCATTTATCGTTCGTTACGGACGAAACGCATATAAGAGACAAATTGATATGTTTGGCGTTTCTAACACTTTGCTGCAGGTAAGCATTATTAATTCATTCATTTATTTTTTTGCTCTGCTCAAAATCACTGAGAAAAAATATAGTAATAGTAAAAGAAGAGAATTATTCAAATGGCCGATTATCATTGGATTATTTTGTTAAAATAATACAATATTTTTTTGTTTAGATAAATAAAATTTTTTTATTTAACAATATAAATTTATTTGGTTACTTATGTTTTGTAAATAACTATGTGAAATTTGGTTGCCATTATAAAATAAATATTCTTTTAATAATTTCAACAAAATAATCTACTATGATAGAGCAAGGAACGTTTCGCGGAACTATCAGAGATGGCGTGTCTTCTCATAAGAGAAATTCAACGTCTATTTATATAAAGCGATACGATTAGAAACTAATCTCGTGGACTTCTAGATTCTCGCACACTATGATTAATCATGGTAACTATTTTTTCAGAACGATTAGTAATCTCAATTGCTCTAAATCTATACATATCTTTGCTAAGCTAAGGAAATTCAAAAACGCCAAACATAATTTCACTCTGTAGAAAGTGAGAGATATATTATTCGTTTTGTTTGGATAACAAAATATTCTATTTCTACAAAAGATCTATAAAACATTATGTAAAACAGTTTTGTATAATGTTTATTAATATAATGTCTATTAAATTATTAGTTGATTTAGTAAATTAATATTGTTTTGGTAATCAACGGTTTGATTTTTTTTTTATCATATATCAACAAATAGTTTTTTGTCAGTAACAAAACTTTAGTTATTATGGTACAAAACATTTCTCTCAATATTTGAGTTTGGAATGACATTATTGTCATTTCTACAATTTCCAAAGTTACTCCTTTTTGGAATAAATTTTTCACTCCAATTATTGAATAGATTTTTCATTTCCACTTGTAGTAAAATTCATCGGCAATAGCATTAACTCAATTGCTACTTATACGCCTAAAATTTCAATTCAATGTGAAATTTCATTGCTACAGATTTGAATATTATGTGATTTGAATTTTTATGTTAAATTGTATTTTAACACTTTTTAGTTAAAATATTAGGTGTGCACAACTTTGCTTCCGCCGTTTTCCTATAGATAGCTTTAGCGGTAAGTGGTGGTCGAAATAAATAGATCATAGACGTCATACAATAAACTTGGGCATCTGTCAACATAACCCCATAGAAACATT
>Ga0157364_1008574_pt1 | contig 10590 bp, 4 predicted proteins | sample AttsexASBM2_FD_111476 | JGI IMG/M metagenome (GOLD analysis project Ga0157364, IMG submission 111476) | Fungus gardens microbial communities from leaf cutter ant in Ribeirão Preto, State of São Paulo, Brazil - Atta sexdens ASBM2 | ecosystem: Host-associated > Fungi > Mycelium > Unclassified ... | reverse complement strand
TTTTGCACGCATATATACACACACACAGGCACGCACGCACGCACACACACACACACACACACACACACACACACACACACACGCACACACACATATGTTACATAAATGTATTTGACTATTTGTTTGCGGTCGTAGCAATTTGTAATTTTGATTTCGCCATCCCAGAGTTTAATAAATACCCCCACATTGGCCTCTCGCACGATGCGCGTAATTTAACGCGAGGGTGGAATATATTCGACGCTGATTAAAGCCGTTAAAAACAATTGCAATGGCGGGATTACGCGGGTCACATGCGATAACATGCAGCACGCGCGTAATAACATCGTCTATAATCTCTATGTTATATTCGCGTGCGTGCAGAAATATCATCGTTACGATGTTCAAACAACCGGTTACATGACCCCAATGCAGAAGTTTGCTCGCCGGCAGACAGCGTTGTCGTGTTACACAGACCATCCGAAATTCGACGATCGCACAATAACATTGTTTTAATAATTCTCGTTCTCTAGTTACATCAGATTTGATCTTATCCGAACACCAATCAAATCGAGTGATATGTTTTTCACTTGCGAATTAGCCTATAATCCGACGTTTATGGCTATATTCGATGATTATCTATTAAATAAACGATAATCGAGGATATTGTAGATAAAGAAATGCAAATAATGCGCACGAAACTAATCACGATACCGACGGAATGTGAATACAAAATCCAGCTGATAACGCAATAATCAAGGATTGTGATTACAACGTGTCCTACAGAGTAAATTTGCTGTGATTAAGGAGAAAAATAAGCGATAATGCAAATTAGTACTAATTATTATAATTATTCAGGTAGGTGGAACAATGTAAAATTATATTAAGTACACAGAATATAATGAATCAATTTTACGGATATGAGTCTCCACCTCCACGTATACGAATTTCCGTCGGATTCGAGATTAAATCCAAAACTACGCTTGATGAGGCCAATGCGATGCAAATCGTGTATGTAGATACGGAAAATAAAAATTCCAGCGCCGATGTGGAATTCGCCGTGCTTTCATTTGCAATGTTCGTCAATTAAACCGGCTGATTCAATTTCATCTTTCCGCATTCTCATTTCGCAGCTATCACGCGAATATTATATCAAATTGTATCCGTCTGGTTATTAATTTAAGAGAATATATCCCATTTGGTCCGAAAATAACTATTTTCAATTTTTTGCATTGCCATCCCCAGTCACGTTCTATCGAAACGTGAAAATAAAGCAATTTTATCGATCACCGAATACGTCATTCAACACAAGTGTAGAAAACATTCGTAGAGTGGCACAATAAAAATTGCAACAATTACAAGAAAAATTCATAGCTAAAGTGTGAATAATAGAATGTGATTAACGAGCCCTACTTTCCGTATTCATTATCGCGCGAAAGAAATAATAGCGTGTCGGTGCATACACCTACCTCTACCACTGCGAGCGTCTGACAATGAGTATGCGTCTGTCTGTCTGTTTCTACTGCAGTTCCGGACGCCGTTAATCGCTGTTCATTTAAAGATTCTAAAATCATATCGCTCATTTGCTACAACGACACTGTTATATTCATAATATCAAATGTAGATACGAATTTGAGATATTTTTAATCATTTCTGTAAATTGTCATTGTTCATACTCAATATGTCGTTAATGTAACTAACACAATGGAATTAAATATTTTAACTCAAGAAAATCTATTGAAGAAGGATATAAAGTTTCGCCTGTTTTTCTGCCAAAATAAAAAAGTTCCAAGATATACAAATCATATATCATAATAAAAGACTAAACGGAGTCGAGTGAAGTATCGCTTACATTGGGGAAACATCGAAAACAAGGAAGAAATCACTATCAGCAACAATAAATCCAATATATATATATATCACACATTTATTAATAAAGTTGTTGCGTAAGATATCAAGAGAATTAGACAATAAGAACTGTAATAACACATATAAAACTTGGAATTTTTTGAGCGATTGACGAGCGATAAACACTTCAATGTAAATAATCATTTATTTCTTTCAATAACAAATATATTTATCAAATTATATATATATATCAATTATATATATACATATATATATATATATCAAATTATATATACTTACTTCAGTATTCACAATAAAGCTTCTATTGCTTAATTCCCGATATATCTTATTACTACTTATATACATGTTGTGTGTTGTGTGCATGCGTGCGTGCGTGGGTGTAATTTCTTTTATGTTCGATTTCTTTTATGTTCTCGATGTTTTTCCAAGATAAGCGATATATCATTCGACTTCGCTCTTTGATATTATATAATATATCATCTATCTCATTTTTTTACAAACGTCAAAACAACAATTATTATCAATTATATCAAACTTGTATTTCAAAATTATAAAATTTTAATAATTCAAAACATTCAAAACATTCATTTCCTAGAAAACTTTATTTTTTTAGTAATGTCTTTGTAGCAAATGAATGATATTATTTCAGTATTACAATTTTTATCTAACATCTCTAAAGAATCTATCATTAACGAAACGTTACACCGGAGCGCAAACGAAAAATCACCCGAAGATCGAACACGTGGAAAATAACGCGAACGAAACGTGTGTTACAAGTAACACGACTGCAAGAAAGAACTTATCGGTGCAACGAAATTGAAGCGGAGCTGGTAAGAAAAAGCCAGCTTGAAAGACGAGGAGATGAGGAAAGCGAGGAGAAAGAAAGAGGTGAGACGGGGTAGAGTGTGAGTAGAAAAATAAAGTGAATAACTTCGGCTACGTGACTTTCTAGGGCATATCGAAAGATTGATATACTCCTTTCGTCACTGCTACTACGCCTGGCGAGACAAACACGCTCGAGTTCTGACCTGGTGGATACAGAATTTGCAGGGGAACGCGTAGATAGTCAACTCGCTCTTTATCAGCTTCATGCGCTTCGTAACTTACCACATTGCTCTTCCGACATCGTCCATCGATCACCATCGACGTACTGAATGTTCGCGATAGCGTAAAGTAAAGGATCAAATTGATGCGCTTATTTAATTGTTATTCAATTGTACAGACATCGATTGCCACAATGTTGTAAATATATGTATATAGATACATACATTTTTTTAAATGCTTCAACTATTTTTTTACTTATTATTTCAATAATTTTTTTAATAAATTGTAATATTACTTCAATTGTAATTTTTCGTAATACTTATCAAACTTATATACTTGAATTTCAAAATTAGCTAAATGTGTTTTATACATAATCTTATATCTTATCATTGCCTTAATATCCGTTATTCATTATTCAAAATTCGACATATTATTTGAAATAAATTTATTTCTAAGAAACTAATTTTAGCAAATAAAAAATCGAATATATAATCTCACATTCGTTGTTGCATGTTTTAATATTTTTATTTGCATCGAGATATAATGTACACACGCTTTTATTCTTTGATTCACGACCGTGTGTATATATATATATATATATATGTATATATATATATATATATATATATATATATTTGCACGGGAAAACATTGCTGCGCGCGTGCAGAGACAGCCGCGCGACGACGACGCCTAGTTCTTACACGTCTCAAATAGAAAAATAAGCTTCATTTTTCGTCGGTAACGTTGCGAAATGTCACACGAACGCCCAGAATTCCACTTATTTTAAAGCCGATGTTGTTCTCGCGCTTCGCCGGAAGTACGTGTCACTCGGTACAAAGCGAAGCCATTTCCCGCCACGTATCTCTCGGTTAACAGCTTTAAAAGAGATGATCGTTGTTCGCATTCTTATTGATGTCGCTTTTATCGGTCGATATTTTTTTAATTAAAAAAAAAATAACTCTGATAGAAATTTCATGCATTTTTTGAGCAGTTACAAAACAGTTATACCAACTTCTGTCTAGTAACTGAGAAGGACAATTATTTAGTATCCCAATCAGGATGTAATACTTTATTTGCAGTTACTGCATACAAAAGTTGCGTAAAATCTGAATCCAGTTAGTGAATAGAAATACAACAAATAATAGATATTAAATGATTGATTAATAAGCAAGCCACATGAAGCTCATGAAATAGACAGAATAGAACTCTATCAAGTTCTTGTCCATTTTCTATTCAGTATTGGCACAACTAATGAGAATACAGTAATATTAGATAGTACATATAATTGGTGTCTAGGAAAACTGCATATTTCTACCAGGGAAGCATAGATGGAAAGGAACAGAATATCATACCTGTCAATCAATTAAGAGAAATAGTGCTACTTTTATTAAAGTGGATTTTAATGCTTAATAATACTATAACTAAAAATAATACTAATAATAATATTTTTGTAAATTTTTGCAAATATACTTTTTCCAATTTTTCTATAAACTGTGCGTCGATTTGCAGTTTATTGAATACACTTGAAATCACAAATTAGATTGATTATCGATTTTAATAATAATGCTAATAAGCATCTTAAAACATATAAATAATTTATTGTAATAAATAGTATATACCTCAACCAGGATTTGAATTGCTCAGCCTCGGTAGTCGAATTGATATGACTCTCCGTCTTGAAGAGTAGAAAGTTCGAGATTCATTTCCTGACTGAAGTAATATTTTTCGTAATAAATTATTTATAGATTTTTAAGATGCTTATTATTATTAAAATTGACGAACAATATAATTTGAGATATCAATATTGCAACTAAAGCTATTTCAGCTAAATTAAATTTAAAAATGTATCAAGAAATAGCTCAAACGATTAAATTAACATATAAAATAGAGAGCCTCGAGCTAAATAACAATATATTACATTAAAAACAATTTCATATAATACATATACAAACGTTTTGATCTAAACACGAGATCATTTTCATGAAAATGAAAATGACCTCGTGTTTAGATCGAAACGTTTGTATATATATTATATGAAATTGTTTTTAGTATATTGTTATTTGGCTCGAGGCTCTCTATTTTATATGTTGATTTTAGCTTTAGTTTGTGATTGCGTTTCAAATTCGACATATCAAAGTCTATTTAAGTCACTTCTTTGATATAACTAAATATAGACCAATATATTTAAAATTAAAGAAAAAATAAAAGTATATAGATAAAAAGGAACAAAATATCATAATTACTATCGTTAATTATTGTTACAAACCAATTTTTTTTTTGACAAATATCAGAATTATATTCCTTGACAAATGTTCAAAATTAATTTTGACACATTCTTTTAATTCAATAATGATTCCAAAAAATTATATTTGTAAATGTACTTGTACTTATGATACAATTTAAACAATCTTTATTATATATAAATTATAATATATATATAAATTATATTATATATAAATTATACATATATAAATTTTCTATATATTTTACTTTTGTAAAACCCTTCTTCAACATAATTGAACATTTTTTAATATAATATCTCGAGTAACAAGATGCCAAACATAATCAACATTTTTAATGCGCTCTTAAACATTAGCTTCGAATTCGGCTATAACTGAATAAAAAAGATTGTTTTCCATGACGTATTTTCTGCTTTCTGCTTGCCAAGAATGACAATTCAATCATTATATCTGATTCTTTTCTGAGTTATCACGCTTTGAAGACAGTTCTATTTGAATATTAAATTTACCGAGATCAATACCGTAGCGAATCAATGTCAAATTAATCGAATTAAATTATTAAAATCGTCCTTGATATCACACAGTAAAAACATTTTTTGTGCTCGTCTCCTTATTAAAATTTTTATGTTGAATTTTTTTATATACCGGAGTGTTAATAACATAATGTAACGTTATTTAAATATTTTATAATTTATAAATATAAATATTTTATAATTAATTAACACTATTTGTTAAATGTTAAATGCTAATGTTAAAATAATATAAAAATAATATAATTTTAAAATATAAATTAAATAAACAAGTTAAATAAATAAAAGCTAGAAATACGTAATAGTGTTAATTTATTTATTTAACATAAATATAATTTTATTTAGCGTTTAATCTATTTAACATATTATAATATTTATTTTACTAAGAAAATATTCCACGAGCTGTTTCTAAATTGTGTCAAAAAATGTCAAAGTGTTTTTGTATTAATTTTTATATTATATAAATATTTATATTATATTCTAACATGTTCATTTTGTGTAAAATTAATACAAAAATTTGGATGGATTATTTGAGACATGTAAAATATGTTAAATGTAACACAAATTTTCTAACTGTGCATTGTTTTGATCAGTAATTAATTCGACCATTTTTAATCAATTACGAAGAGTTTGAAAATTATACGTAATCCCAATCAATTCTTTATCTTTTTGTTATCGATACTTATTGCCATACATTTATGAATGGAAATATGCAAGCCGGTCTTCGCAACTATTCGACAAAGAATTGTCTTCCAAATCGGATAATGATTTCTTTTCGCGTGCGCGTTTTACACCATCGTACCGAGCGGAACGTTGAAAATTCTCGCAAGGATTCCGCACTGTATAACTCGCTAACTCTTCAGTATAAATCTTGATAATATCCTCGAGTTATACGAGACGTAGGCGGATAAAGTACAAAGCGCGAGATAGAGAAAAATATCCTGGATCATATCTCTTCCGAGAAGGCGACACGTCGAATAAAAAGTATCACGCAAATGATGGCGGATCGCGTTAACACGTCTATACGCCGGCTAAGAGAATCTTGCAAATTATAAGATGAATGAAATCTATCCCCATCCCGGCGCGTTGATTCATGAGTCTTTGGGAGAATAAATGCTTTCAAATCAAAATCCTTAAAATTAAGATTATGTCATTACATTTTCAGAAAAGTGGAACCATTGCGAGTATTGCCATCACCTCATATCTGTTTACATCATAAAAAACCAATTAATTGCATTCGACCGCGCAAGTTATGCGCTCAGTACTGATGCCTTCCGTACATCCCTGTGAAACCCTCTCGACTTGCCGAGGGTGCTTTAAGTGCTATACGCTATACAGCGTCGTCTTAACGAGGGACTTCGAGTGTTTGTTTTCACAGCAGGAGAAATGAATTATTTATTCGCGAATGTCTAACAAATGTCTCTCGTCGATACCACATACAAAGTGATATTTCATCCTGTCCCGTGTGCGATGTTATTCTCTTTATTCTGTTTATTTTAACATATCGCTTCCTTAAGCAACATCTCAAAAAGATAATTATTCGAATTATTACCATAAATGAGTTAAGTAGACATTACCCTATCAACCAAAGAATGTGAATAACGAATGTGAATAAATTAATTTAACTTCATAAAAAATCGTAGCAACTCAGAAAGAGTGATTTTGAAAAAAATTGTTACAACTTAAAAAGGCTGATTTTTTTAAATACAATGTGAATACATACAAAGTGGCCGCAAAGTTTTGTGTTTATTAAATCATAAATAAAATATATTTAAAAAAAAACAAAATCTGAAGTGTTAATTATATCTTATTAAAAATAATTAACATATGAAAAATAGCCACTTATAGTCAATTATTTGATACAAACTTTAAGAGACTTCGAGAATAAATCAACGATGGCCGAATACCTTTCCACAGATAAATTCTTCTGGACAGCCAATAGAGAGAGAAGAACAGAAAAGAGAGAAGAGAAGAATGGCCAAATAATGATTTTCAATTCACCAATCGATAAAAATCTTTCGTTGCAGAATCTTTTTGATATTTAGTAAGATGTTAACAATGCTAACACTCCACAATTTGTTTTCTAAATAAAATAGCAAGATGACGTCAAAACGATGATAAATAATATCAGCTTGCTACCTATAATTTAATAAACACACAAAATTTTGTGATCAATTTTGTTCTATATATTCTTTATATCAATTTTATTTGATTAATCAATGTTTTTTTGTCAAGTTATACAAAATATTATAGTTTTTTCTTTTTCTAGGAAATTTAATTTTTTGTATGGTTTCTCTTTTAAAATAAAAAAGCGATATAGATTAAATGTAATGAGATTAAATTCTTATATAATATAAAAATAAAGACACTCGGCTGCCAACTTACGAAAGTAAAAAATAATTTTTTGTCTTAATAAGTCGGATAATAAAGATAAACACAGTAAAGGATTATTTAACTCAACAATGCTTCTCAGAAATAATTTATGAGATAATCACTGAAAGAAATAAACGCTTTATATCATGCTTTATACTTTAATATCTCAAAATTTCTGCAGCATTAAATACAAAAAGAAAAAAATGCTCAAACGTGCATCTCGCTATTCTTTCACGGATTCATTGCCATTGTCTCAGATGGGAATCCACGGCGAAGATAACACGATACTCTGAAGCATTTATTTAGGAACATCTGAATTATTTATTTATAAACGCTTAACGAGCCGTCACCGGCTCGGTTCTCCTCGCCTTTTCATTCGACTTCTCGTTTTCTTTTTCTCTTGTCGCGTAATTTACGCGCGACTTGGGTGTACTGTGGTCGATGTAGCAAGGGAGAATGAGGGTAACGCGATGCAAGACTGGACCAAAGTGCAAAGGAAGGAACCTGAGAGGACGAACTTTCACGTTGGCCGTCCAACGAGCCGTTGCCGTTGCAACCGTTGTTACGAAAAAGGAAAAGACTTGCGACATCCTCAAATAAAAAAAAAAGAAAGAAGAAGAAGAGAACAGAAAAAGTAGAAAGAAAAAGTCGAAAGAATGACTTTGTTGAGTTAACTGTCAGTTATTATGCTGAATTTAAATCTGAGATACTTAAGAAAAAATTAAAGAAAGAATATAATCTTCTAAGCCCATGTGTGTATTCTTCTCTGGCAATCTATTTATAATATTTACAGTTATTTTAAGGTCTTCAGTCGCGTTTAATAACGTTTTAAACTTATCTGAGAAAATATAAGAAAAGGAATTTGGACAATGAGACAAGTCACAAAGATGCATGTGCAATCAAAAGATTGATGCTCAAACTTGAAGCTTACGACAAGATGACAACATCCACTAAGCAGATTTGTCATAATTCTACATTAACGATCAATGCTACATTTATATTCTTTTTTTACTATTGGCAATTTAGAAAAATATACTTCTTACATTTCTGTAATACTCATTTCTATTTTATTTTCAACAATAATTATTTTTAACAAAAATTTTGCTTCTACAACTTTTAATCCATTCTTAGCAAATATTTTTCTAAATTGCTAATAATAAAAAAAATAATAAACAAATGTAGCTAACATAACAATTGATCGCTAACGAAGAACTACTACAGATCTGCTCAGTGGGTGTTGTCACGTTATCAAGCTTCAAGTAACTTGAGTGTCAGATTTCCGATTGCGCATGCATTTTCGTGGCTTGTCTCACGACCACAGATTTACTCGCCTGCACAGTCTGAATCTTCACTTCACATCGAAGTAACGATTTTCAAATTGGGGAAAGAGGGGGAATTGAAACAATTAAAATAATTTGTTGCTTCCATATGCAGACACTGCTAAATCAAAATAATAATGATAAATAAAATATATTTCTTCATAGTAATCTATTTATAGCATAATATAATATTTTTCTAAACTACTAAAATAATAACAAAAAAATATACACAATAGCAACAATAAAGATAAATATAATTTTACATATTGAATGTAAAGCACTTTGTGATCATAAAATGTACTCCAATATTATTAAAATTATTAATTGCTCAAAATTTCACTAGCATTTATCTACTATTATCCTGTCGCAAGCTGCAAAATTACCAAGCAGAATAAGCAGAGACTAACTTCGTGTAGCGGACAGTCGACACAACCGTTGCGATAAGCCGACAATAGGAAAAAAATCGCGTCGACACGGATTAACGTGATTAACGATCTGCCACATTTATACGCAACGACCGATGGTGAAGTCGCGTATCCGCACAATCCGTCTACTAAACACCGAGCCGAGAGCGGAAGCGGAAGTGGCGGCGATGTAAATTAGCATTGTGGGCTTTATGCAATGACGTCATTTAAATAATACCACCGGCGTAAATTCTACAAGAATAAGATTTATCGTCGCTTTCAGTTATAATAAACGAAATAATAATTGATGTATGTCAATAACAATTACTTTGACATAATGTTTTATAACAAAATTTTAAAATTTTATCATCTTAAATTTTATTTTATCCTCTTTATTAGGAAAATTCTCCAGCTTAAAAAAGTGAAAGAGAATTATATGATTTTTCTTATTTTAACATAAGAGCATAAGGAATGCAAAATATCATGCCATTTTTTTTTAAATAAATAATGAATAAAATTTAAGCAATAAAACTATATATAATATGTTATTAAATATTTTCTTTATAATAAAAATAAATATTTATGTGGAAGGATATTGGAGAAAAATTGTTTACATATAATAATTATTTAATTTAGATATTAAATTTAATTTAGATATTAATAATTTTGATGGCAATGATGCTGCCATGTTTTCATTAGTTGCCACATTTTCACAGTGACGTTATATTTAAAGAAAACTGACAATCATTTCATACTCTTATATCAAGGGCCGTGGCATACAAAAAAATTAAGCAGTAAGCGAATTGACCGATCACAGTAAAGTCATAAGTAAAGT
>Ga0157364_1008573_pt1 | contig 10591 bp, 4 predicted proteins | sample AttsexASBM2_FD_111476 | JGI IMG/M metagenome (GOLD analysis project Ga0157364, IMG submission 111476) | Fungus gardens microbial communities from leaf cutter ant in Ribeirão Preto, State of São Paulo, Brazil - Atta sexdens ASBM2 | ecosystem: Host-associated > Fungi > Mycelium > Unclassified ... | reverse complement strand
GATTACATACGAATAAAGATTGAATTTTACAAAAAAAAGCTCAGAACTTTTTTGTACACCTAATATATTTGTACATCTAATAACGTTTAGTTTTAAGCATTTAATTATGTACTTGAATAATTTGAATATTTTAAGTAGTTGAAGTTTTAATACAATAAAACAAACCATATTAACATGTATATGCTTCGATTATACGTGTATTATTCCTAAGAAATTGAGTTTTCTTTGTTTGTATTTTCAACGCTTGGAGGGTTTGCGTTTCTAAGAGTGACGCAATCTTGAAGATTATAGAAGGATAAAACACGAAATTAAGTCTGCTTAGAATGAAATATGTTCGTTCTTAGAAAAGCATTTTCTTTACAAAATGGGAATTTCACAAATTTTGAGTTTCAAATTTTGTAAATCTCGCAAATCTCGCGATTATTCATCTTACACTGCGGCGGATTCGTTCATTCGCAATTCTTTCTTTCAGTTACTTATTATACGGCAAACTTTCGGAAATAATTAAAGATCTCCGTTGTCCAAGGTTTCGATGAAATGCGCATAACAAAGAGAGACAAGGATGATGCCATCGTAAAAAAAGACGACAATCGCCGTATCCATCATCCATCATCCGCAATTTCATACGCTGTTCCGCAAACGTCGTACCGATAGCTAATGACAAAAAATCACTGTCGTACGAATCGATTCGTCCGTCCATCGTAATTTCTTCGTTGACATCAAGTGCACTGACAAAAAGCTCCGAGATCTAAAGAAACGCAATTAGTTGACTTGACGTGGACGCATCGAAATTACTTGGTCCACATTCTTTCCTTTTAAATGCTGACATAGAATGAAAAGAGAAACGACAGAAATACAAAAACTTGAGTAAAGGCAGCTACAGTCTCTCACAATGTTATTTTTTGGCTTGTCACGATAAAAGATTTTATTAAAGAAAAAATATTTTAAGAACGCAACGCGTATACTGGCCTCCAAATATTTGTTGATGACATTCATCCTCAAATCGATTGCAGAAAAAGAAGAAATTTATGAAGACGAGGGAAAGAGATGGTTATTATTTTCTGTAAAATTTTATTAAAATCTTGATACGGCTTTCATGAAAAAAGAGAAAAAAGGAAATTTCTCGCAAACGACAAATTCTTTTCGAGAACAGCACGGTTATTATCTATTTATCTAAATTGCATATCTGTTACATTCGCGATGCTAAATTTTACTGTTCTCAATCGTGAAAATAGTTGCAATTAAAATGAATTATAATACGGCGTACCGATGGAAGCATACTCGAGGAAAAACTGGCGAGTATTTTAGAATGTTAAGTGGCTGTGCACTCGCTCGCACCACCACAAAGTGCAATTTAAACGCCCATGCGAAAACCCGCGCGCTTTATTGCAAATACAGCACGCCTTTCGCCATCATTCCCCTTACATATCTTCCCTCACCATGTCTAGACGCCGTAAGCCCTGCTATCTAAATCGCCTCATCGAATCACCCTTTCAACCTACCCTCCATCACATCAAGCTCGCCTTTATCGCATCAAAAGATCAACACTAATCTTTCGATCAGCAAAGCTCTTGTTCTCGTGATTCGTGCAGGAGGCGTTTGATTTTCACGAATCGATGAATTCAATGTATATATCACAAAATGTTCGAAGTTTGCAAAATTTCGTTGTGTTTGAAGATCGAAAGAAACGAAAACAAAACGATATTTTCATTTCGTCTCGCGAATGTAGGTGAAGTTGAAATTGTTTTCACGATCGATTATATGCAGTATAACAAAAGCAATAGGCGACGATACAATAAGTGGAACGCGTGAAACTACCGCGACTATCTCAGTAAAACAATCTCCGATGTATCGGCAATCGCGAACCAGCTGTCTCAGCTGACGATCCTTCCGTAAAAAGATTCGCAATGGTGTCATCTCCTTCTCTCTATCAAAGTCAATAAAGAAGCGTTTACGGAGCGCCATTATTTCTGCAAGAATTCTTTAATGTTCATGAAAATTTTTTGACATTTACAATGAAGTTTTAGAGACCCTATAACACAAAATCGCTATGCACTATTTTGTCAAAAATATCAAAATCCTATGAAAGCGAAAAATATATATACTTTCTCTCTGTATATAGGGTGACTCAAAATTCGCAAATTAAGATATTACAGCAAGAAAAATTAAATGAAAAATAAAAATTTTATTGGACCGTACATGTGAAGACATAACTAATAAGAAATAAGAACTAAAGAATTATAATGGTCGAATCTTTATTTAACAATTTTATTTCTTACTTTTTATTAAGTGAAAATGTTATTTATAATTTTTTAAAACAGTAATTTGTTAAATATAAAGATTTAAAAGTTTTTTGGTCAATTACACATTATGTTTAGAGAATATATCATTTGTGAATGTGTTGAAATGAGCGTTTACCAACTCTCACATGCCGCATGTAACTCATGGATATATGACTGTCTAAATGTAGTTTATAATTGACCATATTATTTATTTAAACCTTTATATTTCAAAAATTACTTGAAATATTGCTTAAAATAAAAATTTACAAATAACTTGTACTTAATTTTTTTGAAAATTTTTTTGTTGTAATATTTTGATTTGCGAATTTCAAGACACCCTGTATATACTATTTCATTCCAACTATTATAATATTGCTTTCATTCTATAATTTTAATTAAAGTTAAAATGAGTAATCTATGTCATGTACAAGGAACAAATTTATATATTAATTTATATATTTACCTTTCTCTCTCATAGAATTTCGACAAATTCGTTTTATTCAACAATATTCCGATTCTATAATTCTTAACGATAGTATCAATATCGTTATATTGTGTAGTGACTCCTAATCAAAATTTGCCATACAATTATCACTTGTGATTTTTCCACCGTGTTTTGGTCATTCCTGTTAGTTTTTCATGTATCAATTTCTAAATTTTTATTTTATATTAAAAATACTTGAATTAGAAAAAGATTTGGTAATAAATAGATACTTGCATACAAAATATTTCTTTACCTTACTTAATAATGCATTTTTTTATAGGATATAATTTTAAATATTTACAATGTTGTTAACATTGATAATAATCTGATCGCGATCGAAACGTCTGTTTGTTTATTGCTAGCACATCATATTAAATCTTAATTAAAGGATATAATTGTTTTTCTTTACTTATATTTCAATACTTATGTTATTTATATTCTACATTAACTATGTAATTGAATAATTTTTTGGCTCATTGTCCTTTTTTTTCTCGTTTTTTAAAATATTTATCTTCTATTGCATTCTAAAAAAACTGAAGAATCATTTTCATAATATATTCTTCTTTCATAATATATTCTTTTTTTATAGAATTATTACAAAATAATACTATACATCCAACCATATATATATTTTTTTACGATAATAAATTATTTTATGATACAAATTTACATCAGCAATTTTATTCATATTGCATTTAACCATAAAGCTGATAGTTGACAGCTGACAAATAATAGCTGCCAGCAATACTGTTGGATATACTAAAAACATGTACGTATAAATTAGACCGAGAAAGTAAAAAAAAAATTTTTTTATTCGGTCCCTCAGCTCAAAAGCTTCTATTTCATATCAAAAGAACATCTTAAATTTTTATCAAAAAATATTAAGATTTAAAGATCGCTAATGAATGATTCTTAAATCAAAATTTTGATTTTCTTTAATACATGTTCATGCACATGTTTATTCTTTAATACATGTTAATTTGATGCAAAAATGAATTAGAGCGGATTATAAATGTGGTAAATGTTTTTTTTATTGCTGAACACGATGCAATAATTCATTTAACTTTACGATATACATCTTAAGAAATACATTAATGTAAAAAAATGATCAAATTTCGAATTTAAGATCAATTTTAGCAAGGCATTCAAGCATTCAAATGGGTCATTACTCTCCTCAAATTATAGGTCTGGTTACTCAAAACAAGATCCAGTTGGAATTTTCCTGGGATTTCCTTTAGAGTCTTTAAAAATTGCATTTAACTTCACTAGCGACCTCTAAATTTTTATATTTTTTGATAAAAATATAGGGGTGTTCTTTTGGCATGAAATGGAAGCTTTTGAATTGAGAGGTCGAAAAAAAAAATTTATTTTTCTTATCAATCTAATGTACTTTATGTACATATGTATATATATCTCTTTCACTTTCATGATTTGCTAAAACATGCCAGTATGACATTTCTCTGAAATTATCTATTGCGCAATTATATGGTAAAAAAAGCTACGCAATGACAATATAATAATATCGAACTGTCAAAGAGTTACAAAATTGAAGTACGTTATAAGTTCTCTGGATAAAGATAAGAGTTTTTGCTTCTTTTATAAACCACAGAGTGCATTGCTCAGCGGGCATTGGAAAATTCGAAACATTCTCGATTTCAGCACATCAAAGAAGTTCAAGAAACATCAACTGCTTCTCGATTGACCGTCTCGATTGATAACGTCCTAACCTAACTGTACCTAAATGTACTAGTCGATTCCTTTCCGTCCTTGTAACTTTGAGAGATCTTCTGACGACATTCATCGTTGCTTAAAAAGTTCGCGCGTCTCTTCTTTGTAACTTAGATCTCCGTCTTCTTTTCAACTCACACAGAAATGTTCACAAATTATCAAAAACTCCTATCAGGCATTTCTATCTCCCTTTATACGTCAGTTAATCTGAAACGAACGGAATTTGGAAAAGTGCCACGCGGAATTCTTTATTTATTTTTCGGAAAGTCCGAGTAGAAAATATATAGCTATAAAGATAATACACATATGTTTGAATTTGAGAAATTTATAATTTTTGATAAAATTAAAAAAAATCTATCTTTGATCAAATTTAAAAAAAACATTTTTCTTAAATGTTTCAATTATTTATAGTTCTAATAATTTTTTATATGTAAAAATAAGTAATATATTAAATTAACTTGTTTAAAAAACAAATTTTATATTTTTATTAAAAAATTAAAAGGCAGAAAAAAAATATTGGTTAAACATCGAATAAATGTATAAAAATATAATGATAAATAAATAATAATTGTAATAAAGTGATATCGCGGGAGAGAAAGTAGATACTATAAATTTGCTCCATGGAATGGAAGTAAATTGGCGAGATAAACGCGGAACTGACAAATCACACGTAACGATTACCAGACGTGCAAGATAACGCAATTTTTAGAGAAAAAGGATTGCGCGACGTGCTTCGACTAATAATGCATTTTTTTTAAATTCCGTTTCCGTTCGGTTACTCGCGAGATTAATGTGGCAGCCTGTCTACACTTCAAAGGATCTTTAGCGAAGTTCTCCAAGATCAAATGGTGCGGTATCCCGTACACGTCGTTTAATTAATTCCATTCGCAGCACCTCGATTTTGCGTGAATCTAATTGAAATGTTTATTTCACAGCAGGTGTGAAGTACATTCTCTAATATAATTCTCATTTTAAGCAGAATTTCAAGTAATACATCTCATAATTGGATTTAATCTTATGAAGCATGATGTTACATTTATGTAACACTTTTTAAAAAATAAAAAATATATATTCCCTGCGGCTGATTTTTTTTGTAACTTCATATTTAGCAGTAGGAATTACTGAATCTGAATTTTAATTAAAAATTTTTAATTTAATGATAATTTACTCGGAGTGGCAATTCAAAGACAAATTTTTCATTTGTATAATATATATTATAATAAAAAGTTTTGTTTATAGAAGGTATATTAAAACTTGATATCCGAAAGTTTTGGGGGTCACTGATTTCGAATTTGAATTTAAAATTTTTAAACAATATATTATAGGATATATTATAGGATCATATACGTGTGATAACACAGAAAAGAAAAGATAACACTATAGAAATAAAAATCTTAAATGGTCTAGCTGTATCTTAAATGCTTGTATGATTCTTGTGAATTTATATACAATGTATGTGGTCTCCAGAAACACAAGAATCATATAAGCATTTAATTCAGCTCGTTTAAGATTTTGATTTCTATAATTTATGTTATCACACATATATGGTCCTATAATATATTATATTGTTTTTTTACATCGCCTAAAGAGCCGTTGTTCCTTCATATATCAATTATTAGAAGAATATTACTAAGGCCTCGGTAGTTTAGTCTAAACACTTAGGACATTCGCACAGAATGCAAGAGATCCGGGTTCAACATTCGGCTGAGATAATATTTTTCGCAATAAGAATTAATTATTTACAGATTTTAATGTTATTCAACATTATTAAGATTGTTTCGAAGATGCGAATAAGCATCGTGATATTACTGCGATATTACTGCGATAATCTAATAGAATCAATGTTTTCAAGATCGAAAAATCATTTCAGCGGGCGTTTCTGGGGACTGATACATACGTAGTATATAATTCACATAAGTACAAGCATTTAAGCTCCAGCTAGACTGTTTAAGTTAAAGCTTAAAATTTATAAATTTTCAAAAAACAAGAAGAAAGAAAATGGCAGAAAATCGTGAAAAGTAGTTGGATTTGATATAACCGTCACTAATTGTATTCTTTTTTTTTGGATCGCTGATTTTGAAGTAAAAATTAAAAAGAAAATGATTAACATTGCATAAAATAGATTGAATTATATAAAAGACTATGTTCGTATACGTTTTTGAAATCACTTATGTTGAATACAAGCAAAAAATTATCAAATTCAAAATGGTAGACTCAAAATGACAAACTCAAATACAAAATGCACTTAAATTTTTATGAAAACATACTCAGTAGTTTAACTAATTATTATCAGTCAATTTTTTATGAATCCGCCATATTGAATCCAAGTAAATATTTTTAATTTTTAAATTTTTACTTGAGATTTATTATCAGAGATTCTAAAAACATCCCCGAATATTTATCCAATTTTAAGTAATTGGACCTATTTTTATCTTTTCAATGTGCCATTTAAAAAATTTTCAAAATCTGATTGCATAATTCATAATCAATAATCCCAAAAATTCCTTATATCAAGTTTTAAGAAATTTGAATATAAGAAAAAATGTGTGCTTTATAAAAGATTAGTCTTATTATATTGTGACGAGATAAAATTGTTTCTTAGATACATTACCAATTTTTAATCGAAAATATACAATATATAGTATTTTGTTAATTTTATAATGATTGAATTTAATCTCGGAAGTTTCTTGTCGGAATAGATAATTATTAGATTTAAGTTGAAGAACTGGATCGTAGTAAATCACATTACTCCAGTTTTTATAGCCGTTTAGTGTTTCACAATTTCATAAATCAATTAAGAACAAAAGAAAAAAGATATAAGTTTAACTAGTTTTGTTTACAACGCTGCTTTTACTAAATATATTTGAAAATTTATTTTAAAAGATAAACGATCTCTTGAAAAAAATTTATAACAAAATTGCGCTCTCAGCGAAATAGACGTGATTTATAATAGCGCGGCTTTCTCTGTCGTTGCAAAACCGAATAGCTCGTCAGATTTCGCGGGCAATTCAGGGCGATTGCATTCTTCAGAGTTGTGATCACCGGCATTGCATCGAAATTGTTTGCCGGCTTTAATTTCGCCTCGCAGCAGTGACAAAGTATCGTCCGCAAGCGCACCGTTACTTAAATCACCGGAGATGCGTCTGCCCGAGGTATTTCACAGTAATACCACTGCAGCGAACGATCGCCTGAACCAATGGTTAGACACTTACGTAACATTAAAGCCGCCGCTGGCTTTAATCTTGCTGCATGATGCACGAATGGCTTCACAGAAGACAATGTTAGGAACTTAACGGCGGAATTATTCCTGATGAGGCAAACTAATTCTGCATCAGCGAACTTGATTCGACAATAGTTACTATCGTAATCATAATATACAGTAAACATTTTAAAATGTATATAATTACTTTAACTATACAATTCGCAGTACAAAAAAGTATAACAAATATACATTTTTCCTAGAATAATTTACAAAATAAATGTTGTAAATTGATTTTACAGTGATTGTTTACAAAATATAAAAGTTTCACAGAATTGGAATGTATAATAGATATTACTACTAACTCAGAAAAACAAAATGTTGTATAAAGAAACAGTTTATTAAAAATAATTACAAGTTGACGACAATATTTCCGGAAAAAACAATGATTATTACAAATTGGAGAGGAATTTTAGATTTACTAATTTCTCTTCTAGGTAAGAAATTCCATCAATTTATTTTCTGAGCTATGTAAAACTTCTACGGCAGTCCACAGGTCAAAAGTTACTATCAATAACTCGAAAAAACATTTATATTAAGAAATCGCGGCTGAATGGAATATTTCGTTAGCGTTAGGTGCATAGCTGCTGTTATAGCCCTGAATTCACGAGTGAAACCGAATCGAGTGCGCTAGTCTGATTTCTTTCTTTGACTGCGTGTTCCTTTTACTCTGCAATGTGGTGCACACATAGATATCGATATGTATATAAAGGCGATATTCCGCTGATCTAGTTGCTGCTCTAGAGTGTCCTGTTGTTGTGGACCACCACAATCGACGCTCCGTTTTTTAATTCCTTGATAATTAGCTCCTTCTGCGCTTCTGCGAACACCAAGTGCATCTCAAGACATGCACTGAAAGTTTATTTCAGAATTATTGTTCGTAATCAAGCAATTAAACACGAGTGTGCAGTTGTAGACTGAAGCCATAATAAACGATGTATCAATGTATTCCTTATAATTATCTCCTTTTAAGATTTGGAGAAAAATATAATAAAGAAATATAGAATCTTTTGTATATGTTTTATGTTGTATGAGAGCTATCTCTGACTGCACGCTCGTACATCAGAAATGAATTACGTGGGCATGGAGTTCGAACGTTTTAACAATGGCGACTTTTTACGCATAAGCTTAATGCTAGCCACTTTTTCTGTCACATAGGTCGACCTAAGACACATGGACGAAAAATCGGGGAGCAATGTAGTGGACGTAGGAGTTGACCTGTCTGAATTCTACATGTCGGTAGAATGGGATATTTTAGAAGTTCCTGCAGTTCGGTAAGCGTTATTTTATTTTATCTTCAAATATACATTAATACATCTCTATTTGCATATATACTCTCTATATATATTGTTATAAAAAGTTCAGAGTTTTATTGAATTTGTTCATTTATACGCGACATTTCATAAAAATTATAATATAAGGACTTGAATTTGAGATCTTATGAATCAAATTTGTATTCTCATATTAAATACAAAGCGATTACGGTTTATTGTCTTGTATTCAATATGAGATTTGCTAAGTTCATCTATTTTCTTTGGATAAGATCTCAATCTAATCCCCAAGATATATCCTCAAATATAGCAGTAGCATCGAAATCTCAAAGCGCTCTTAGAAGAAGCTCCTTTCTCTTTCTTTATGAAATTCTTCTTCACATTCAATATGCTAGTCTGGCATAAGCGAACAGCTGCTTCCGCACGATTCGATTCCCGATATTCGATGTGCCGCGATGCAAACGGGAATCGGATTCTACTTCCGGCTGCCATAGTAGCAAGCTGCCATAGTAGCAAAATGGATGTTGTCACAGACATTTGAAATGACTTGCCACTAGAGATGTTCAAGATATTTTGAAATATTGATGCTTTAATTAGATAATTTGAACACTTTCGGCATTGGTATTGTATTCTCCGTATTATCCGAAACAATACCACATTCGATTTAAGCACCCCTATTTGTCATGTATTGAAAATTTAATCCTCTTTGCGAGAAATTATGATTCAACAAATAGATAAAGTCAATCACAACAATGATTCTCGAGAAAAAATTGTACGTAGAGATGATAAAATTTATTGGGAGTACAAATTAGTTCGGTCCGTTTTTTTGTGCATTTATTTCAAAACAAAATGACTGAACAGATCAATTAAAGTATTGTCTGTCGCTGCCTATTTCTTTTTTCCATCTCTCAGGCAATTTTCGAATTCCATCTCGAAAAAATGACTCGTCTTTGGAGGCGATCCAATTTTGGAGCCAATTTTCGATTTCTGCGAAAGAAGTGAACCGATAACTTGCTGCATCCTTCAGAACAACCAATAATCAGAAGGAGCAATGTCCGGAGAATACGGCGGGTGCAGTAAAACATCCTATTTGAGCGTTTCCAAATATTTTTTTACGACTTTAGCGACATGAGGCCGAGCGTTGTCATGAAGAAGAATAACTTTATCATGTCTTTGCTCGTATTCCGGCCGTTTTTCTCGCAATGCATGGCTCAAACGAATCAATTGTAGCCGATACCAATCACCCGTAATGGAATCACCAGGTTTCAGCAGCTCATAGTAAACAAGACCTTTTGGTCTTATCAGATACAGAGCATGATCTTCGAATCATGAATGTTCGGCCGTGTTGATGTTGAAGTCGATGGCAACGATTGACCAGGCTTAGCGTAGTATTTTTTCTTCTTAGGGTTGTCGTAGAATATTCACTTCTCATCTCCAATGTCACAATTCAATGCAAAAAATCTTTTCTCTGTTATCTTTGAGTTAGCTGTTCGCAAGTGAAAAATCGCCTTTCAACGTCTCTCGGTTTCAGTTCAAAAGGCACCCAATTTCCTTGTTTTTAAATCAT
>Ga0157364_1008572_pt1 | contig 10591 bp, 7 predicted proteins | sample AttsexASBM2_FD_111476 | JGI IMG/M metagenome (GOLD analysis project Ga0157364, IMG submission 111476) | Fungus gardens microbial communities from leaf cutter ant in Ribeirão Preto, State of São Paulo, Brazil - Atta sexdens ASBM2 | ecosystem: Host-associated > Fungi > Mycelium > Unclassified ... | reverse complement strand
TGTCTTTTATTTCTCTTTCTTGTTTTTTTTTTTTTTAAATATTTATATATTTAAAAATATAATATATATATATATATATATATATATATATATATATATACTGCGCAAATACATTACATTTTATTATTAGAAAAAAATCAGAAATAAATATTCAATTTGACGTTACTATTGCCATTAAGTATGATTATAAACAATTACATAACAATTTTAAAGATTAGCTTTCACAAGAGTATTATACAGGACATTGTGGAGCTAAACAGCTAGGTTGATAACAATAGTTTGAACCTCGACGATACCATTTAGATGTCTAAAAGTAAATTATATAATTATATGGAGTATCTACTAAAAGGTACAATATATATCCAAAATTTATATGATAATATCGATCTGTAATAAAAATTCTGCTAGTTCGCTTTAAATAATTAAACTCATTAAAAGAGTGTATACATACACCCTGGTGAACATAGCTGCGGTCAGGAAAAGCATCCTTTATGTTCGATCTGATCTCAAACAGATTGGAAGTTTTAAAAATTGTAGCCGTCGAACAGTAAGTAATCAGAGGCCTCTTTGTAGGAAATGTCCACACTGGTTTACATTCATTGGGACTAGGCTTAACATACCCTGCTTCAGGATCATATCTACGATCATATTTAATACACATCACCGGTTTATTGCTGCGTCTGAAATTAATCAAGGCATTTCTTTTATTTCTGTACGATCCTAGTCAAATTTTTCCTTAAGCAATTTATCAATTTAAGTCTTTGTCATTGAATAAAATGCATTTTTCTCACAAAGAATCCATTTTTGCAAAGAGACACTTTAAACGTTGTAATTCTTGGCCGGCGTTACATGGTCTATTAGAAAAGCCCCAGTTTCCAAGCGCTTCTGCCACACCGGTATAGCCTTTGGAAAACTCATAAGTACATGGCCTTTTCAGTGCCATTTCTTCTGAATGAATAATAAATACTTCTCATAATTTAAAATAATGAAAATTTCACGAATATTGTTCTACAAGGAAGAAAATAGATCCATTGGTTGTTTGAATTGTGAAGTTTGTTTATGTGCAATTTTCGAACTTCTTTTTAAACAGTTGCACAAGTCTTCGCAAAAACACATAAATTCATACAAGCCAATGAATTCGATAAAACAATATATATCAGAAATTTAATTTGATTCTTACAATGAATGTACCTTTATTTTAATCTAACAATAATATAATGCAGAAGAATATATGCATATATATCACATACACACACACACATACATATACATATATATGTAAATATATATACATATATATTTATGAATAATAAATTTATATCTAAATGATCTAATAATAAAATAGTCCATCTTTTTGAGTGATTCTCAATATTTATATCTTATATCTAAATTATATCTTATACAGTGCATTGACGTAGAATGTCGCATCAAAAATTGTTTATATGACATCGATTTTATATGTCGATTTTTGTGTTATTATCTCCATCAATATTCATGAACCTGTCACTTCTGACTTTTAACACGGATTGCAAACCACAATTAAACAGTAGTACACTGAAATTAATATTTTCACAATAAATAATTCATTATAATAAATTATAATGTGTGTGTACATATATATATATTAGGTATGGGAAAAAGTTCGTGGCGTTTTTAAATGCTATCTAACGGAAAAAACCCCACGAACTTTTTCCCACATCTAATATGTATAAATTGTAATATTTTACCATGTATAAGAATGGCTTACTGTCGTTTATTCAATTTTTCCATCAACGTAAGCCTTTATAGCAGTCTGGCATTCTATGGAACACCAATGTTGAATTAATAAGTATGTTTCTGATTCAAGTGCGGCATCTAATTTTTTCCGTAGACTGTGACGTAGCAGAGCCTTTGTTGCCTCCATGGACTAAAAAAAAACAGTTTTTTTATTTAAAAAAATGATTAGTGATTTAAAAAATTATAATTGTACATATATGCAAAAACGATTCTCTCATTTTATAATATCCTATACAAATATTTTCTTTTATTGTCTTTGTTTCTGTGTTTATTAATTTATTAAAATTTATTAAAATATGTGCAATATTGCAGAAAACATAGTTTTTATTATCAATACTTTGATTTATCATTTGATGTTCATATTTCTGTATTTTACAAATGAAGCGAAGACAATGCCATGAATTATTAAAATATTTCATAATTACGAGTCATGTGGGTGCACACATAGAATCAAGAATATACTAACATTATTGCTGCCTTTACGTTAATATCTTGCTTATGACAATCGAATCTAGCGCAGTCAAGTATGCACACGATTGTAAATATGTTTATCAAAACTTGTTTGTTCGTTTCTCTGATAAGCGCAAGTGTCAGTGTATACACGACAATTAGCAGTAAAGCTAATAATATTACGTTCAAGTATATGAAAGGAGTTCGTATACGAAAATATACTATATAAATATAGTTCTTGTAAATGAATAACGGCATGACAAATTTCTTGAATCAAAGTAGGTTGAAGGAGAAAGCGATTTACACAACTGTGAATCTTATGAGGTATGCAATATAATTCACGATCGATTTTGGATGCCTAAATTGACGGAAAGGCTTTGCCACTGTCCCAATGGAAACGAATGTCCGTGGCAATGGACAAAAATTTTTGATAACTCAACCATGTTCCTCAATAATAAATCCATTCTGAAGGTATCGAGAAGATTAAATATCTAAAAAAATATCTTTTTTTAAATATTTCTGACAGTTACGTTTCCTGATACAGTTCTGTACGCAATTTACGGAATTGGAGACATGCGCGCATAAACAAGAGGCAGTGATAGTACATGGGGAAGGTGATACGAATAATAATTATATAATACCATACAATGTGACAATGAATTGCGTATGTCCGCAAACACATTACTGGAAGTTGCAAAAATACACATACAAAGAGCAAGGTGTCGCTCAAATATTCAAATGTGTCAAGGTATACATTTTATATGTGTAATATAATGCACAGAGAGAAAATCGTTTCTGCATTTTACGAGTTAATTACAAGTATTTTCCACGTTCATAAATCTACATAATTTATACACACTTTTTGTAGTATAATTTATAATATATAAAACCATTAATTCTCTCCTGTATTCTCTGAAAAGAAAAATATTTGAACCATGCAGGAATAGACAATATTTATAATTTTATTTTATTCTGATAGTAGTATTTAATATTCTTTCATTTACACAACACAACATGTTATTTATTGAATCTGAACTTTTTAATATAGAAAAGAATGTGCGAGACTTTGGAATTTTGCGGCTACATACGATCTGATCTATATTCAACATATTATAGATGTACATGTCCAGAAAAACATTTATGTGTTTTCAAAAATAAGACACAAGTAAATGTACAAGAACTGCTTTATTCTGGACCTGCTTATATGGCTTATTGTTACCGTTATTAAATATATAAAACTATTATAATTTAATGAATGTAAAAAACTTAAAAGTTTAACAATATTATGTACGTAAAATACAATATATATCTCGTAAAATATATTGCAAAAGCATTAATAAAATTAAAATCAAGAAACATTGTTGTTATACATATGTAACTTACCTGTGATGATTGATCACTCATAGCCCTTAACGATGGTAATAATTCGACTTGAAACCGATCAGGCCATAAAACTCGAGTAACGAGACCGACTCTTAATGCTTCACTTGCTGTTAGAGTTCTTCCACCCAAAAGAAGTTCACTCGTCTAAAATGTATAGATGTTGTTTTTCTATTATTTTCACGTTATGTTATAAAACATAAACTGTAAAAAGTTGCTTACGACTTACAATTGCACTGCCTAGTATGTGTGTCAGAGTAAAGACTGCAGCACCTTCAGCAATTTGTCCTAATTTCCCGTAAGGCGTACAGAACGTTGCCTTATCACTAGCGATTATAAGGTCAAAAAGAGGCAACATTGTCACTCCAAGTCCAATTGCTGCACCTTGTACGCCAGCCACTATAGGTTTATTGAAAGTAGCTAAACTTTTTATGAAATCCCTAAAAAGAAAAAAATTCAATAAAATAAACTATATATAAAGTATTACATCAATTGTATAAAGTATTATATTAAATTATGTTTACACAAGTTTAAATACATACTTGACAGCATGTGCCAACTCTTGAGCGACAGATCGTCGTTCATCCTTATTTGAATGCAATAATGTTGAAAGATCAAGACCTTCACAAAAACTTGTACCTGTAGATGTTAAGAGTACTACTCTACATTCGTCATCTCTTTTTAATATCGACAAAGCCTCTTTGAATTCTTGCATTACCTTAATACCATTAAAGAGATTATGTTTAGCAATTTATAATGGAGTTTGGAGATTGTCTTAAGTGCAAAACTACTTACTTGCAATGAAAGAGCATTTCTTATTTTTGTCGAAGAAGATGGCGTAAGTATTAATTGTACGAGATTACCATGTCGTCGCACATTTATTTCCTTATTACTGAATTGACTTTGCACTTCCGTTTTCATTTTGTTACTATCTATATCCAATGTTTTCATGGTGTTTGTATTTACTGAAATATTGTATAATATTTAGCATATAGTTCGTATCAAATTGCTTTTAAATTACTTTTAATATTAACATTTTAAATTTAACATTTTTTTACATGGAAAAATAATAAATTAATATATTTTTAGTTTTACAAAAAAAAAAAATATTATTGAGATAGATGTGTTTACCTTTACCTTTGCTCTTTCGCGTAGTCGCACCATTTCTGGCATTGACAACTGAAAGAGCAGTAGCTGCTTCAGCAAGACAAGCAGATAATTCATCTTCATTTTTCAAAGAATCCTCAGCATTATCAAGCTCATTTGCTCTGGCAAAAGTTACTTTGCTTCTCATAAGTTTTTTGCTCTTCGCTGTTACCTTCCCTGGTACTGCACCATTCGACGATCGGGTTGTAACTTTACTCGAAACATTGTCTTCAACTGCGGGAATGTTTTCCTGTTGCTTTCCGATCTTATCCATTTTCTTAATTTCCGATTTCTTACCAGGACGTACGACATTAACTTTTTCTTCCATATTATTAGCAATAGTATTGCTGACAACTGTAGTAGTTGCAGTAGAAATGGTATTGGTAACAGTAACATCGGTATCGGACTTTTGTACAATTTTCTTCTTCTTCTTCGTATTATTAATTTTCTCATCTTGTGAATCTCGTCTCTTTTTAGCAGATCTCAATGAATGAATTGTTCCATCTTCCGACTTGACAGCTTCTGTAGATTTTTCAGGTGCATCAACACTAACTCTGGGACTTCCAGATGCACTCGAAAATGAACTAGACGAGTGTCTCCTGACGATAATAGACGCATCAGCCGCATTTCGAATCTTTGCGGGAAGAATAAATTCCGTAGGTGATGCAGAAGTTTTTGGTGATGAGATCTGTTCTACCTTTTTATCTTGAACATCAGCCGCATGAATCGTCGTTCTCTTCGACCTCGGTGACACTTTCGTGACATCTGCGGTCGTTGACGTACGTAATCGTAACACAGCATTGCGAACCAATTTTTTTCTGATTTTAAGTTCACGTTGCACTTTCTGCAGATCCATTACTTTCGCTCGTGACTTTGTGATAGGAACCAGGCGTTTTCTATCCGGCTGCTCTACGTCGTACAGTAAATTGACAACACCTTCGTCCTGCAACAATCTATCTATCTCATTTATATTCTTCTTCTTAGGTTTCACGTCACCGGATGGACCTTCGGGCGTCCGCTTTAGCGATTTTGAGACAGCTTTTGGAGATGTCTTCTTCGGCGACGGAGTCAGTTTAGTTTTCAGCTGAACAGATTTCTTATCAGTTGGCACTTTTTGGCGCAACAACTTCTTGACTACCATTTTCTTCTTAGTTATCGGTCCTTTTTTAGCAAGACCAGGTTTTGACCGTTTTGAAGAAGAATCTTCAATTTTATTAGAAACCGAATCTATTTTATTCTCGGACTGTTTACCTGCTACTTCTTTCGTGACAATTTTCTCATTATTTACAGCAATATTCGTCGAATCGCTCGTTGCAACATGATTTTCAATCGTCGAGCTATCATTAGAGACGGACTTTTCTTCCATTTGTTTCTTATTTATCGAAACTTTACCTCTATATACTTTCTGCCGTTTTATCGTATTTTGTTCGTGCTCCCTTGCTTTTTCGGTAGGTTTACGTTTTCTGCCTGATCTCGACTCTTCTATTCGCATGTTTATCTGCTCTTGATTCTTTTCATGAGGTAAAGGATTCAGATCGATATCAACAGATTTTGCATTTGGTTGCGTATTTTCACTCGCTAAATCTATATTAGCCTCCTTTCGCTGTACAGCAAGCGAACCTTTCGCGACAGTCGTCGCGTCCTTAGATGCTTTACCAGACGCTGCTCGAAACGTTTTCTTTTTCCGCGGTGGAATCTTCTTGGACGGTGATATGGGCAATTCAAGGAGTTGTTTCAGCGCCAATTCTCGTTCAATTAACGGATCGAGTTTTGGTGGATTGCTTTGTTCAGAGTGTTCCATAGTATTTGACGCTGTTTTGCTTTCTTCTGTGAGAACTGGTGGCTTCAAAATAGACCAGTCAGGATCAATGTCACCCTCTAAGATGGCCAATAATTCTTTGTTATCAGAATTACTATCCTTGCCAGCTTCCATTGTTGTATTTTCCATTTCCTTTTTATCACAGTTTTCTGATGCTGATGACATAACAACAGAAGAGGGAGGTGGATTTGAAGAAACGGTTTGCTGTGGCAATGGTATAAGTTTTGGTATTGGATTTACTGTGCTACCTCCCAATTTACTAGATAACCTTTGCGTTAATTTTTTCACAAAGAATATGTCTGGTCCGCGGGATGTTTCTACGCTCTTCTGCTTTTCGCGAAAACGTTCCTTCAATACCTCTGTTACTTCTGCTGGCGACGCTATTTGACTGGTTAAATGCCGAGCGCGGCTTTTAGGAACTGTAGTGTCGTGCGACGACGTGTTAACCGGATGCGTATCCATACTTCGTGAAGATTTGTTCACAGGTGGCACAGGAGAATTCGTTTCATCTTTATTCAATGACAATGCGTCCTTATTAATAGCTTTGTTTTTCTTTTGATTTTCTGTTTCTTCAGTCGGTTGCTTTGTTGTACTCTTCTCAATTGTACTTACAATATTATGTGTCTCATCATATTCTTTATCTGCAGAAGAGACTTTTTCTTGGAAAGTTACTGATTCACTCGAAACAGTCTGGTCCGTCTTTGCCTCATCCATTAGGCTTTTTAATTCAATCTCAACAGAGTCTTGCACTTTTGAACTTGATTGCGTATCTTCATCCGTATTCTCAACACCCCAATCGTCAAATATATCTTGGATAAAGCTCCTTTTCTTCGTCGATGAATCCACTGCTGATATTTTGTCAACAGAAGTATCATCTTGTTTATGCTCAGTTATCTCCTGAACAGTATTTTTATGGGTATTTTCAATTTGTGGTAGATCTGTTGACTCAATTGTTGACTCAACCTCTGTAATTATGATTTTCTCATCTATAATAATAGTGATATCTTCTTTATCTTCTTTTCCAGAATTAATCAAAGTTTTACTATCAGTTGTTTTTATTTTAATATTTTCATCATTTTCATCACTTACACTTTCGTCTATTGCAATTTTCCCATCGATTAGTTTTATAGATTTCGTATCACATTTATTACTGTCTATGTAGTCCATATTACTTTGTTTAAATTGTTCGTCAAGAGGAGCATCTATTACTTCTGTTACTTCTATTATGGTATCGTCATTTTCTTGGCTATAATGAATTAGATCAATCTCATTGTTCCCATGGTCAGATTCCACAATTTGTTTTTTTTGCAAAGTAACATTTTCTTGATTGCATTCTTTATTAGCATCTTTCTCTTCTAAAGTAACGATAAAATTATCTGCTGTTGCATCAGTCGCAACTGGTACCGTCTCTACTACTACAACTACTTCTGTTTCTTCTTGCACTAACTTAGTTAGTTCATTAGTTGCCGAGTTATTCTGATTACTGTTGTTATCATGCATTTCCTTGATTGTTTCTTCAACTGACTCACATACATCATGACTCTGGCCCCCATGTTTACTAAGTCTAGATTCATCTGGCGCTGCATCCTGTTTATCTCTGGAATCGGATTGATTCGTGTCCTCTATTATACTACAGTCATTTTCTAGACTATCCGTTGCCTCCTTTGTCTCTGTTGTCTCTTTTGCCTCTGTTTCCTCTGTTACCTCCGATGCTCCTTCATCTTCTTTTATTATTTTAGATTCAGTTATCACATTTAGGCTTTGGTCTTCCTCATTGGACAAGTGTTGTGATTCATGATTCAAATTTACCTTATCTTTTAAATTATAGACTTGAATCTCTTCTTGTACTTTATATATCTCCGTGTTTGGCTCCGTTGATTCAGATTCCACTTGATTATTGGTGTTATCAATTTCTTTAGCTATTTCTTTAGATATCTCACTGTAGCTTGTCTCTATGTAATCTTCTGACTTAACTGTATGAATATCGATATTGTCAACTGTTAATATAGATTCTGACGGTAGCTTGCACACTTTTGAAAAATCTTGACCACTTTCTGCAGTGACTTTTATATCTCGTTCGGTGATCTGAGCTACTTGTGCGTTATCCGTTTGAATCTCGTGAACTGTCAAGACAGGCGAGTCTGATTGCTCCATAGTAAAGTACCAAGATACTCCAAACTTTTGTTACTAAATCATACGGTTTCCTGTTTTATAAGAAAATATCATAATATAAATCTCATGTATAATTATAAAAACAGCCATAACCTAATAAGTACAATCTTGTACAAATACTCGTGATAATTCATATAGTAGCACAATTGATCTTATAAACGAAATATAAGTTACAAGTAGATGAAGCTAAAATCTAAAAGCTAAAAACAATTTATTTAACTAACGGTAAACTTTAATTCATATATAAAAAGTAAGCAGTTCAAAGGTCTGTTTTTTATAACTGAACTAGTATATACTTTTGAAACTTAAAGTGAACAAGTATATATTTGATATTTGACAAAAGTGATAAAAATTTCAGTACAATCCAGTGCAGAAATAAAAAACAAATCTTATGACAGCACGCGACAAACTTGATAATACAAAAAGAACAAATAGCATAGTCAATATCCCCTCTCCCCCCTACCCGAGACCATTCCACCGATTTGATATTCCGAAAACATGAAACTCAATGAGCTATCCAAATGGCAGAATGTGAAACAAACTCACCGTGAAAGGGAAATGTGTCCATACTTGTTATATTCCAGTGAGAATCACATGATACACGCCGGTCTTCTCAGGAAGCGGCTGCGCGATCCCTCACGTTACCTGCAAGATCCGCGGTCGCGCGGAGCTTAATTGGTCTTGTGAAAAAAAACAATTATCACGAAGAGTCCAAACACCATGTTTACAAGAACAAGCCAGGAGCCACGCGCCGTAGATGTGCGTAGATGGTAACTTGAATACTTCCCTTCAGTCAAACCTTACGATCGCATATCACTGATACGCCCTCGATATCGATTATCGCGCGCGGGATGAACGATACGCAATTGTACAGCTTCCGTGAAACAACTCCGGTTTAATCGTTGATTAACGTACGCTAGTTATCTCTGCTCAGACTCAGACCTGCTACGCTTGACGCGACATACTAATGAATGACGATTACATGTGATTTACATGAAACACTAAATTCGGTTGCCAGCGATTGCCTACACTGCCCCGAATAGCCCCAAGCACCCGAGGCCCGAGCTCCAAGTTTGGGAGAAATAGCCACAGCACAGATTCTTAAACTGCCTTTTCATGCGCAACACGCTACGGTAATCATTCAGTTTAGCTACTGCACCTCAAAAATCAATGAAATTAGGCTTATTTAACGCGTTTTTGCATGAAATGAAAGAATCTAGCAGAAAAATCTATCGCTCTGCTCCACGAATCGAAATATTAAGCGTTAAGTTTACAATTATTAAGGTTACAAAATCTGTCACATAGACAAAATGAGATCTATAATTATACTGTCATAGTATATACAGTAGCGCAATTCTGTCTATGATATTAATGTTGATCAAAATGGAGTGCGCATGCGCGAAATAAGTAAGTTCCCTAGTAACATCATTTGAATTGCTCTTTATTTTTTCGCTTTCTTTCTCTAGGTCGTTTATACGTATATCAAATAAAAAAAAATCTAAATGTAATAAAACTAAAAGAAATAGATTTATTGTAATGCATTGCAAAATAAAGAAAAATACAAAAATAAGAAAATGTATAGAAAATTATATAAATGTTCTATGATACAAATATTATACTGTAAAAATATTTTAATTAACAATTGCGGCACACAATCGATGCTTTTCCTGCTAAATCGCTTGAGTTTTAGTAAATTATTAGAATTACATCACACAGATTTTCTAGCTAAAATGAAAGCAATCCAGTAACTATCACTCACAATATTTAAGCAAGACTGACGAAATTAGTGTGTGTGTGTGTGTGTGTGTGTGTGTGTGTGTGTGTGTGTGTGTGTTTATGTGTGTGTGT
>Ga0157364_1008571_pt1 | contig 10591 bp, 5 predicted proteins | sample AttsexASBM2_FD_111476 | JGI IMG/M metagenome (GOLD analysis project Ga0157364, IMG submission 111476) | Fungus gardens microbial communities from leaf cutter ant in Ribeirão Preto, State of São Paulo, Brazil - Atta sexdens ASBM2 | ecosystem: Host-associated > Fungi > Mycelium > Unclassified ... | reverse complement strand
ATATATTTTTTTTATTTTTTTTTCTATTTTTTTTTTTTTTTTTTTATACAATTTTATCCTATATTTTTTTTTTAATATATATATATATATATATATATATATATATATATATATATATATATATATATATATATATTTATAAAGTTATATACTTTCTTAAATTTTTTAAACATGCAATTTTCGTATGAAAGTAGAATAATAATTAAAATATCTTATTTAAATGTGTAACATTTACTTTAACTCATAGACATTAATAAATTAAGACTATGGGTGACTTTTTATTTAGATCGGCGATTTGTCTATACTATCTTGCAAAAACTGTCTTGAAATAATTTGACATAATCGACTATCAGAAGCTGATGAGATCCGTTTTATTAAAATGCATTTTATCATGTAACTGAAAAATATGCGACGCGTATAAACTCAGTAAATAAGCATTCGTTTAATAAATGAGAAAAAATATTGAATTATACAAGATTCAATGAGTGAATAGTATATGATATACGCGTCACATGGCGTCATATAATTCATACAGCGACGTTGATATTTCATTGCACATTTTTATCGCTCCGTTTTTTATTCCTCTACCATACATCATCCCGTGATCGTAGTGTCCGATGGCTCGAATAACGACTGCAACAAAATATAATAAATATTGCATTTGATATTTCCGTAAGTGATGGTGAAGAGTTCGTTAGTTATTTTTTATATATATCTATAAAATATTTTGAAACTAGTAGTTTTAATCGCGTATTTAGATGATTTGCATATTTAAAGCGCTTGTATAATATTTAAGAGTTTTGCAAAATATATATTTTTTGTAAAAACGTTAATATTTTATCATAAAATGTATTCTATTTTTACTTTATTTTTTAACTAATTTTAAATCTATTTAATAAAAACTAATGAAAATTAAATTTTAAGTATTTAAATTTTAAAGATGATAATAATGTTTTTATTACACGAAAATCTTTTAAAAATTAAACTAATTGAGTATTAGAATTTAATACGGTAAAATTGTAGGTGTATGCAAAAGTGAATATAAATTTGCTCAATATCTCGTAACGCTTTAAAACATTTCCGATATCCGTAACTTTTGAAGTTAGTATTTTGGAGATATAGTCAAGTTCAGTACAGCTCCATTGGACAAGTTCGCGCAACCGCTTCCTTCGTATTTGCATTCATTTGCACATGGAATAGAGAATAGAAGCAGCTTAATGTCACAGTCCGACTGGATCGACGTCGTTTACTGTTGTATTTCCGACCAGAATAAAATCCCAATAAAGTGCCAATGAAGAGAAATGGTATGCATAAATTTTTACTTCACTATGGCAAGTGAAGTTAACAAATTGATATAAATGCATTTATATGTATATATATATATATATATATATATATTTGTTATTTACATTTTTATCTAAGATATCTTGTTTTAGGATTGGATAATTATTTAATATAAAACCAACCTCAATAATTTTGTTTTTGACATATGTTGTCAAGGTTTTGACCTCGAATGCTCTTCAGAAGGTTTTAGCCGTCGCTCATTGTTTATTAAAAATTTATAAACATTCGAAGTTAATAACTAATATAACTTTAGAAAGTTAAATTTTTTTCTCTGATATTTTAAACTGTAACATTATATATATTTTTGCGTGGAATATTACGAACTCTTGTAGAAGGGCACCTCGCTTTGTATTGTATTTGCGTGAATACAGTGGGTTTTTCTCCTCCCCCTTCTCTGCTTCCTTATAGAAAGCTTTACTACCAACAAACTAGATATTTATGTTGAACCTCACTTTGCGTGGAAAATTGAAAACCCATACAAAGTGAGGGATTCAACCCAAAGCTATGTGTCTAATTTCTTGGTAGTAGAGCTTCCCGTAGGGGAAGTGAAATTTACTACGTCCATATATACACTTTGCGAAGTGAGGTTCCTTATGGGTTTGTTCAACAACTTTCCACGCAAAATAAGTATTGTTTTACTTTCCTTCCTCGCTTGTAGGGGGAACGAAGTTTAGAATTGTACTGTTCTACATGGGTTTTCGATTTGTCATGCGGAGCAATTTATAATTTATAATTTTTAACTAAAATTTGATTTGGATTAAGTTATATTTTTTTCGTGATAGAAACGAAGTAAAAGAGACGGAATCATCCTTCTCTCCCGCCTAATGTAAATATGCAAATGTTGAGGTATTTATACTAAATAAAGTTAAGATTTTAAAGTTAAACACATATTATTGTCAATTTTATTTTGTTTATAACTTTTTAATATGAATAAATATAACTATAAGTAACGAAACAAATTTTATGATTTAAAGTCACTCAGAATCATCTACATATTTGGATGTTAAGTCATTGAGGTTAATTTCTATAATATATTCTATAATTATTTACGCTTGTTATTATCAATATTGTTTTATTATTACACCGTATTTTATTCTGTTTAATTCTGTTAACTTCAACTACTTATTTCTATCTTTTATAGTTTTTATTTGCTTTTACGATCTTATATCGAGTAACATTTATTTATTCAAAAATAATGATATTAAAGTATTTCACATGCAGAAATTGCTCAGCATCTCTCAAATTGACATCGTATTATTTTAAGAAATATTAAACACTTTTTTATATTGTACGAGATATGTGTACAATGAGATATTTTATTATTGTTTAATTATTGTATTGACTTGGCGCGAGTATTTTTCTTACACTTTGTTTATATCACAATTATTTTTAATAAATTAGTTGTAATGTCTATATCTTCACAATAATCCGATAGTTTAGAATTGTGAGAACTCCATGATGCATCTAACGCACCCTATTTATTATGCAGTTAGCCTTACTATTTTAGTCGAGAGACACTGCAGTTGAGTCACTCGAAACGCGAGAAACGCGTAACACCACTACATTGAGGAGTCTTCGTTTTGTCCTCGTCTACTCCCTTCCGCTCTTTCACAGGGAATATGTTTAGACTTTAGAATCTGTGAGATATATGTCTCTCTCCTCCTTTCCTTCAAACAGCGTTGCACTGAGTAGCCAAGTGTCAAATTACCATCTTAGCGTAAACATGAAACACATCCAGATCTTTTAAGCTACAACACCTATATTTTAGTACTTTTACTGAAGCTATACTTGTATACTTTTCTTCCAAAGTTAATCTGTATACAAAAATCTAATGAGAGTACATAATTTTCGAGGATATATTTCATATATTTTAAAAACGGCATGTCAAAGTTTTAATTTGATTAATTTATGCCTGCTGTTCTAATACAAGAAATTTATATTATATTATATTAATATTAGAAAAGGATAGCTGATTCAATTTTCAAGAAAACCAAATCGAATTTTGTCAATTGATCAGATAATGTATAAATAAAATGAGTAATGATAGTTTTCTTTATTATAAAATGTGATAAAATACTGTTTTTCTTCGGTTTTTCACTTATAAATTAAATAATTATATTTTTGAAATATTTGAAAATCCTATTGTTGCATATCAATTGCACGATGCATTTCATATAAAAATCAGGTTGCATAAAACTAGTCTTTTCATCTTCACTATTCTGTGAGAGTCGGCAGCACTTTATTCTGCCGACCACTTTCTTTTTCTTTCGACCTCGTAAACATGGTGCAACCAACACTAGAATTGAAGAAAATAGAAATTCCCCCAATTTCATCGTTTCGATGTTGTTCGACAGAAAGGCGTTTACTCGTGCGGCCATCTCGAATGGAACTTCTCGCAAGTATACAAGCGTGAATCGCGTTTGCGGTTCGTGTGCAAGCTGACAAAAGCGAACTACAGAATTGATATCAAACCGATTGCAATATACATATATATGTCATTTTGCGGATATTGGTATTAGACATCAAAGATATTTTAGGATATTTAAGGCGCAAATGAAAGGCATAAAAAAGTATTTTTTTGCGGAAGCAATATTTTTTGACGTATCTCAAACAGCCTTTCTATTACTGGAATTTGTATAAACACTGGCCTTTATTGAAATATAAAATAATATCAATCATTTTAAAGAAAAAGTCACATTTTTATGTATTATGTTTATGTAGCTAAATATATTGAATATAACGAATTGAGAAGAATTTTATTTAAAGAAATCATGTAATCTTTTTATTGAATATATTATATTACTCATAATGAAAATATGATAATAAAATATGAATAAATCATATATGAAAAACGAAACATTTATACATAAACTTTCAATAATTTATATATTTTTTAAAATAAATATAATACCTAAATTTTTTATTAATTGAATAGTGATTCTTGGTATATTCAATACGCGCTGATTTTATATTCAATTGCATAATGCTGTAAATGTACAAAACGTATATTTCCCTTTTTGCTCACACGAAGTATGGAGAGATGTTTACGCGACGTTATTATTTTTCTATGGATTTACATTTAGTGAGTGCGCGAGATTTTCAGCGGAGAGAGAAACCCTGCATGTCGACGAGCGAGAGGCCGAAATTTGTATTTTCGAAACGTCATGCGATGCCGCTGTAAAATTTGAAATATAAACGCTTCACGGCATTCGCACAATCGCCCTCGAACGAACCAGACAGTTCGCTCTGTCCTTTTTTATTTCAATGCGTTTTTATCGTTCGTGGAATGGTACCTGCGTCGCTTCCATCAAAATTTTCTCTCTCTCGCTTTCTCTCTCTCTCTTTCTCTCTCTCTCTCTCCCCCCCCCTCCCTTCCTCCCTCTCCCCCTCTCTCTCTCTCCTCTTCCTATCTCTTTCTCATTTATTTGCACACCGATCCAAAATGGGTCGAGAGAACGCAACCGTTGCTATTATAACGCAGCTACCTTCGTCCCAATCACTCGTAGTTGAAGTCTGGCCAAGTTTCAATATATTACGCAGTGTCTCAATGAGCTGAAGCCAGGCGGTATGAACTGCCAAGAGGGCGGCAATTGCGTACCGACTTAATTAAGAATTCATAGTATTCTCTCTTTCGAAACAAATTAAATCACTTTCATCTACGGTTTACATCTCAATTATACTATTTTTGTGTGCCGGATATCCGTAATAGTTTCAAAATTTGATTGCAAATTTTTATTTTTTCAAAAGGGTGATTTTATGATATAACGAACTATACGCGTAATGATATTTCTTGCATCACATGATCATTAAATATTTGTTACAATTTTTTTTTATTTTAAAGCCAATTACTTTTTAATATAGTGAAATACAGGAATTGGAAAAATGAATCTGCCGTTTTTGATGAATTTGACATATCAATTTCTAATTATTTTCAAATTAATTGAAATAAATTTTTATACATAATTTAATCTAAAATTTTTACAAAAAAATTGAGATACATATGGAATATATACATGGATAATCTTCTAATAAGTTTTAGAAAATATTTTTATCATATAATATACTATTATTTAGTTAAGTAATACTTTGATCGATATTATCGGAAAATAGACATTTCGTTCCTTAACTTTATTACAGCAAAGTAAGTAAAAGTTACGCGAAATAACTGAAAGTTTCTAAGGTTTGACAATGTTTGTAGCTACAGATAATGTTTGTTTACGAAGGAAAATATTATATTTCCTCTCAATTTACAACATCGGAGTGCAATAATGTTAGACGACATAATGAGGTAGCTGTATATATTTCATAAATTAATTTTCTGTGTACTGCTTCTCTTTGCAGGAAATGAATAATTTAATGGAGCGACGACATTACGCTATCTTTGCGTTATAAACGAGCGCAGAAATATAGTTATTCTTTGTGATGCGAAGGAATAAAGATATAAAATTATATGCGTCTTCGTCTTTGAGATTTTACTCTAATTTTAAACCGATCGTTTTAACACGCAATATTCTCGTACACTTTAATTTGTTATTCGCTGTAATTTTAAGACTACAATTTCTCATAATCATATATGTTAGTTAGAATAGAAGCAAATAGATCTAATTATTTCAACTACTGGAAAATTAAAATTCTATTTAACTGTGTATAAAAAATATCAATATCCTGCGTTAGAAAAGAATTTTACTATTACATAAAACATCATTAAATAATTTTATCATTTTTGAAGAAAATTTTATTACAAATTTGCCATTACTACGAAATGTTTTGATAATTATGTTTTTAATTAAACGTTTATTTATTCGAAATTAATTGAAAATTTAATCTAATCTTCAAGATATTGCTAATAAATTATTTTCTTTTGTGATATAATACAATATAATCAAATGATTAAATAAAACACAATTACAAATAACTAACACACTACAATAAAGACACAATTACCAATACCGATTATCTTAATAATGAATTTCTCAATCGATATTCGAATATCTGAATATGTAAATAAATTTTAATTTATATTAAAACAATGTGATTATTATACTTTTATATATTTATATTATTTGTTTAAAGCATGTCCTATTTTCATTTTTATTTAAATGTTTATTTATGTTTAAAATTTTGTTATTTAAATTATGTTTGTTTAAAATTTTTGCGGATATGGATTGATAACAGATGTACATTACTCTTTTTGTCTGAATAATCGATGTGTTCGAATAACACTAACAATTTAGCAATTTGATGAAAGTGATAAAATTTTTTAAGATGAAATATCATCGCAACATTAATTGTATAATTATAATTGCTATACATGATTTTAATCTTATTTATAATATTTATTTTCTATATGTTTATTATCCAGAATTATTATTGCGTTATACAATGCAATAATTCCAAAAACAAATATTTAAATCGATAAAAATAAATTATAAGAAATTATAGCACTTGTTTAGGTCAATGTTTCATTTCGTTGCCTTCTGCGGTAGCAACGTCTTTTTTCATTATCGTCGGAAGGGGCGTTAAATTCGGCATTTCAGTCCTTGTCTCATAAAAACCAGAGCAACTTGAAGCTCTTGTGGTTCCCTTATTGCTCGGATTTCTTCAAAATAAAGGAAGTATTTTCTTAGAGAGGGTGCCGGAAACAATGGCTAGAGGTGGAAGATGAGGAGGGCACGGCATGGTAACGTTACTTTAGATGTAATTCGTCGAGGGTGTGACATGTGACACGTAAGAGCTCAATCTTTTCGCTCTGTTCCCCGCAAAAATAAAAAGAAACTCATCCGTCTGTTTCTCCTTCGCTGCGCCTTTTTCTTTCGCTGACATTTGATGTCCCTTCCAGAGAAGCCAAAACTCCTCGTTGGCAGCACTTTTCAAAACTGGAGAAAGAAATGCGGCGATTTGTTATTTGCGCAAGGAAACCTCTCCGTTCCCTGAGGAGAGAACAGCCACTAGAATAGCAGGTACTAAAGAGTTGCTTTATGAGAAGTAATTCATTGCAGACACGACACAACGAGGGCTTGATCTCTCCTCACGTCTTCCGAAAGTCAGAAAGTGAGAAGGCGATTTTTCTTCTTTTTTTTCGATCTTCTTCCCCTTTTCTTCCTCCGTCTCGTTTAATAGTCGAGCTCGCGCTTCGCTCGTTTCATTTTGAGCTGTCTATTGACATAAGTTTCTTGAACTAAAGGCAGGTTTCTCGAACTATAACACTTAGAAGGATTGAATGCATCTGCTGAGAAGAAAAACACAGAGAGAACATTTCTTGTGTAGATAATTCCTTAAGAGGAATTATCTGCGTAAGCGCAAACTTTGTTCTAGATTGAGAATGTTGGGTAATTAGTAATACGACTAAGAAAATGTTGATTTCTTATTATAAATTAAGATTAAATTAAATTGAATTGAAACGAAGTTATTATTTCAAAAATATATTTATCTTTTATATTCATTGCATATAACATATGGAATTAAATTTCTATTACATACGACATAAAATTTATAGATTCTATTTCAACAAATAGTATATAGCAATTGCGTTTATCTTTAATTTAATCACAATTAATTGCATTTTATTTTAAAACTATGCTAATTAGCGATTTACTAATTATCAAGTTAATAACGTTAATATGAATCATATCAGAAAAATGAATATTATATACAATTTCGACGTTTTCATTCATTTCTTCTCTATTATTTATTTTTTTATGAAAGTTAATGAAGTTATTTCTGTTCGGATATCATGAATAATTATTCAATTGATGATATATATATGTAACAATACTACGAAACATTTAATATAATATAATATATTTTTTTCTTTCATTTATTTAAATGTATATGTTAAATTAATAATAAATGAAAATAAATGATTCTTTTATATTACAGTAAGAATAGAGTGCTTTAGAATTTAGAACATTGATAGATTTATAAAACAGTATTTAATCAATTTTATAAGGCAAAATTGTAATCTAATTAAAAAATAAGTCTTAAAAAAATGGAGAAATGTTACAGTATAATATTTTGTCTAGTCAGTAATTGATATCACTCACTGTAAATTTATCATGTAGATAAATGATTGTAATGTTTTGTACATTGGAACTTCAAAAACATGCATTTTTATGACAAATTAATAAAAACTTTTACTTTTAAAAACTCGCATGCATCAACTTGCGTGTCTTTTGGGCGCCACGCTATTTCCATATAAATTATTTCAACTTTTTTTTCATGTCAGTTGTCATATAAGTTTGCACTAATATTGGAAATTAATGAACAATTCTAAAATTGTACACATTTAGAACGTATTTTAAGTTGTTACTGACATATTCTTCAAATATTTTATTCCCATGGAAATTGCGAGATGAGGGGAAGAAAATTGTTTCTAGGGACACGCAAAATGAGAAAGCGTGAATTGTCAGCGCATGAATGCACGCGCGGGACGAACAATTCTGATTGACGCCACAGGGGAAAAAGAAGAAAAATTATTTGCACAACTAGTTTATTGGCAGATCCAATTTCCGGATCAACGATGAACCGTGACCGGCGGTCGAAGTATGCTTTCTATCCTATAGGTACACGCGATCCGTTTTATGGCGGATATGTGAGAGCCAAGCTATTCGTGCGCTCACACGGACTGTTTTCCTATGAATTTTTAAATCGCGCTCTTTTCTGTTTAAACAAAGCTAACATGAGCTCAGAGACGACCGTTCCGGAATTTGCAATTTGTAGTAGATCATTACCTACTAACATTCATTATCACGATCAATCGGAACTATTAATAATTCTATAATTGTTTTAAAAAAACATTTGTGTAATTAATTACTTCGTAAGTTGAATTTTTAATCATTACATTTTGTTTTTCTACCAGTAGATATTTTCATTAAGTCATTTGACAGTGTGAAAGAAGTTACCGTGTGCACAGCACGTATATTCCAGACGAAATTGTTACACTTTGAGCTAGAAAGCTGTAAGTTCAAAGGAAACGATGGGCGTGCCGCCAAGAAAATAGTAGCTTAATCGTTACAACTTGGCACTCAATTGCAGACTGAAGAGGGAAAATATCCAGAAAATCCGATTAGTCAGAAGAGACATTATAATTATTTCGTCGCGAAAAGACGATTGTTTTTGTTATAATTAATATAAATTTGATTTAATAGTAATTATACACATTTTCAGATATATAAAATTAATATGTCTTCATCACGCGGTAATTGAATATAGACATTTTCTATGTTACATGAAACAATTACATTTTTTAAATGTATTTTTTAAATGTATAATTTTTATTTGTTAAATTACAGCCTACTTGAAGAAATATTATTCTTAAATTCTAATCTTAAATATCTTACTTGATTATTTTTTAATTAAATCTAATTTCAAAAACTATATAAAAAAAACTCTTTCTTCAATTTGCTTTATTAATTTTTTAGTAATTTTTAGTAAGAAGCGTTGTCTCTTTATATATTTTAGTTGTCAAATATTAATTTTCATTACTTTACATCTGTTTCTTATATAAAAATGTTTCTTATATAAAAAGCATAAGAAGCGTTATATTTTTAAATCAACTATTTAGGAACATAATAGCTTAGTCCTTGGTTATACAATAGTTAATTTCAGATTAATTTTAGATTAATTCCACATCGATTTAAAAGGAAGTCGACTAACACCTGTATATCTCTAGAGAGTCCTTTCTAAAGGTGTAAAATAGTATTTCTGGATTTTCACACTTTTCGTCCCCAGGGAAGAATCCCAATGGTACTTTGATGTACATTTCTTTAGAATGCGTACCTGTGCGCTTGAATTTCACAGTTATCTGTTCTTATTCTCTTATTCTTCCTCCTTCACGCTATAATTACCTGTGTGCTAATGTACTTTTTATTATCATGGTTTTACTCTCTTTATCTGAGCTAGTCATCAAATGAACAAAGAATAAAAAAGTTATTATTTTTTTCTATAATCTATTATATTGTAAATTCTTTACAAAATACGCTTTAGTTGTTATATCGTTCTTTCACATTGTTGTGATTATCCGATTTAAATTATTAGTAAATTTATTTTATATATATTAATCACTTATTTATATCAACGAAACATTTATTAATAAAATCTACGTTTACAGAAATTGTTTGATTTTTCATGCGATTATTGTACATATATTATTGTATGTGAGCGACAATTGATAAATTATTTGCCGAAATAATGCTACCGGTAATGACAATATATATATATATATATATATATATATATATATATATAT
>Ga0157364_1008570_pt1 | contig 10591 bp, 5 predicted proteins | sample AttsexASBM2_FD_111476 | JGI IMG/M metagenome (GOLD analysis project Ga0157364, IMG submission 111476) | Fungus gardens microbial communities from leaf cutter ant in Ribeirão Preto, State of São Paulo, Brazil - Atta sexdens ASBM2 | ecosystem: Host-associated > Fungi > Mycelium > Unclassified ... | reverse complement strand
TGTTCGTCATTTTCTTCTCGCCACCCACGTAAAATATATATATATACTCTATATATATATATATATATATATATATATATATATATATATATAAACCATTTAAAATAGGAATGCAAACTGCCATTTTCATTTTAAATACATATTTAAAATGAAATTATTTTAAATATTATACAGCCCTGATAGTGATAAACACGAATATTTTTTGCTCCAAGAATCATAAAAATATTGACATCGAAAAATATATTTGATGATTATTTTTGGAGTTTCGTTTGTTAGTTGAATTCATGTATTGTTTATTATACATTATTTTATGGGCTTTTTATCTTCATGAGTTTGCGCATTGTTTCGTGCTATCTCTCGATTAATCTGACCTTATTGATCTATTGTAGGTAATTTATCAAAGTATGGTAAAAGTCATAAAATGGGTTTTTTCCGATAAATGCTCATTGCAGGTTTCAACGATTCCTTCGTTATCAATTAAATATTGATTGAAATGCAAGTTAGTTTATGAAAATACGTTTTATATAATATATATTAATTATTTTACAATTAATTTTTAATAATAGTAAAATGTTAGAAGTTCTATCAATTTAGATGAAAATTATATTTTTATTAATTAAAACTTTTTGTATTACTCTGTATGAATAAATTATTGATCTAGTATTTCAATACTCTGCAGAAATATATTCAAAAAACATAAATAGCTTGAATATAAAAAAGAATAAATACTTACATAGATTTATTTTTAAAGATATAATATATGTGTAGCATTGTGATAAAAATTTTGTTAAGTTTTTTATTAATCTATCAACATTATTAGTTATTAGAAATAACACAATCAATAAATCATTTTCTGTATCTTTCATTTTTTCTTTGAAATAAAAGAGAGATACATTTTGCATTCTTGGAAATTAAATTTTCAGGAGATATTTTTATTCCTCCTTTTTCACACGTTTAAACCTCAGTAAGTCCGCATGTCTTTCCAAAAGAGGAACTTCCTCCCTTTGACATCGTATTTTACGCAACGGTAAGTTATACGAAGATGCTCTTTGTTTAAACAGGGTTCGCGGATATAAGGTCTGTTATAAAAGGTCCTCGCCCTTGAAATTAATTCGCGAAGGAGACAAAGGCATCGCCCCCCAGTTTACTGAACGAATCGTGCGCGCGGTTTTACGGATGGCGAATCATTGATACACGGTATGTAAACATTATTTGAGTAGAATGAAAATAATTAGTAACACATTATCGTAATTGCAGTTGATAAAAAGATTCCTATGAGAAAGTTGTTTTTTTTTCAAATATTGATCAGGTTTAAATATGTTTATAGCGAAGTTGTTAAAGAGTGAATCATTTTTATAAAAGAATTGATGCTTTACAGATCACGTAACTATTATAAACTTAATTGTTAATTTTTTGTTAATTTATATAAGCTTATATTAATGTATGTATTCATGCAAATTTATTCTGAATTTTTATATTTTTAAAATAAGTTATTTATAAAATAAGTAATTTATATTTTCATAAAATATTTATTATAAAATATTTTGCACAACATTTATATATAAACATTTATATATAAATACTTCGCAAAATACGTTGCAACAAATACATAGTATGACGAACGGCGCGACGCGGCGACGTACCTATTGATTTTAGGAAAGAGGGAGAATGAGGGATGGAAACAGTGGGGATAAAAGTGGTCCGAGAGGGGAGAGAGAGAGAGAGAGAGAGAGAGAGATCGTCTCTTTTGATCATTGCTTAATTGTCGTAAATCTCTCCTTAAAAATGGATTATTTTATCTTTTTAAATAAGAATTCTCAAAGTTTAACAAGAAACATATGAAATGGTATATCACATTTAAATTTCAATATTTTCTAAATATTCCGCTTAGAAAAATAATAGATATTTTTAATTACATTTTATGACTATATTTTTATGACTATTTTTATGATTGCATTAAATAAAATTTAAGATTAAGACTTAATTAAATAATGAAAAAAATCTATTTAATCATATATAAAAAGATGATTATTTTTAATTTATAATTTCTGAAAGAATATTTTTGGATATTTGATGATGAGTTATTTTTTCCGAAAGCATTAATTGATTTCAATAACATTCAGGAAAGAATTAACGACTTTTCAAATTGCTTTATGAATCCATGTATACCTCGTTTATCATGTAGTTTATCATTGTTTACAGAGTAGCCACCCTAAGAAGATCTTGGGTAAATTTTTCATCCAGGCCCCGCGAGTCCTGGAGTTCTATTTAAGAAATCAGACTTCCGCCTCACGTATTCCCAGGATTACGATCTGTCTTCGTCTTTAACCAACGGCTACTTCATTTTCGAATATCCACTAACGGAAATAGGATTTGCCTTTTCGATTTTTTTCTCTTTTTCTTGTTTTTCTTTTTTCTTTATAAGAACTTACATTTTTTTGGTCACGACGACTTAATTATTTTTTATTTCTTAATATTTGAAAGAATGGGGATAATTAATACGCAAGGTATGTTGATACATTTAAAATTACTGCAAAATAACAAATGATAATATTGCATAAAAATATAGTATTTCCGCAAAAATGTTGCGGTCATAATGCAATGAGTTATTTCAGATTAAAGAGCAGTTTATCAAAAAAAGAAAATATTTTTATTTTTTGATAGTAAAAACAATAAATCAATAATATATTAAATATTATATTTATCACTCTGTTCATTATATCATAATTTTATTTCTTTAGAATCTTTACTTTATAAGTAATTATTTATAATTATATTTATGTTTTAAAATATATTTTTTGCTTAAATAAAATTAAAATATGTAAATGTGACAGGGGTAGTTGTGACGGGATTTGTTACAGTTTTTTTTGTTTTTTCCACTGTTATAAATTAATTTCGACATAACTTAATGCAACAGCAGCAATTGATATTATGATCTTATATCAGATTTCATTGTTAACGTTTCTTATTAAATATTCAAATAACATATAATTGTATATTTATAGTGATTACGTATCTATTATACACATATTATTTGAAAATTATTAATAAAGTTATGCATATTGTTCTTTTATGTTTCCTTTAATCATGCTGATTAATTATTACAAAATTTATTTAATTAAATTACTTAACTTTCTGTAAATTTAATTATTCTTTGAAAAATTATACTACATATTTTTTGTTAATAATAGACTACCATCTTTAGTTCTATTTTTTATAACAAGTCAACTATTTTGATTTTTTAGCTAACTATTCGTGGAAAATTCGATTCATATTCCCAATGTGAGTAATATTCCGGCACAGTGAAAGAATTATCACAGAATATACAAAGATCGATGAAATGATCAGAATATTGTATGAATACTCCTTGAATATATGACAATAATCATGAGCGAATGAGCAGCACACATTTCCTGCGACAGAGGATCACGGCATTTACTCGTTAACAAGAATTATCTGGGAGAAAATGTAAAGAGCGCAGCATTTCACATGTAAAATAAATCCTGAAATTGGACGTCTAAGAAATGAACTGCGTTTTTCAAGAAAAAATTTTGTTTAAAAATTGATTCAGGGAACCTGAAATTTCTGAAAAAATTTTGCAAATATATATAGAACATTCTTGGAATACGTAACAATATATAAATGGAATTTTTAATCGATATTTGTTGCTTTTACATTTTGTAAATATTTCGAAATATTCAGGAATATATACTCTTGAAATGTTTTTTTTAGGATTTTAGAAATTTTTTACGAATATTTCAGGAATAAATATTATTTAGCATTATCTGATCATTACTATTAAAATAATTTGTTATTAAAAATAATACCATACATTTTTTAATACATTTTTTACAATCTTTTTCAACGGATTGCATAAAAGATAATATAATAATTTATGATACGATACGAAAAAATTCACGTAGCGACCAGGATCCGTTTTATGGAAATTATTATTTTTAATTTTTTTTTAAATGTATATTTTCGTTAACCTTACTTTGGCAAAACAAAAATTTTGGTCCAAGAAATTTATTTATCACTGCAATGTCTGCAATTACGAAATATTGTTGTCTAAAGGATCATCAGCGCAAAGAAGAGATATTATCCACCGGCGAATGTTTGTACGAAATTAAATCTGTTGCATATCCAGTGAAAAAGATATGTCTAACGAGATTGTAAAATCTGCTAGGATAATTGTATTCGCGCTCAATTTAAACTCGTGTTGATAATCGATGGTCGTTAAATCGTACAATGTTCTCTCTCTCTCTCTCTCTCTCTCTCTCTCTCTCTTTCTCTCTCTCTTCTGTCGCTTCCGATTTTAATTCTACTTAACGAGCGGCTATATTCGTGCGGCGTGATTTAATACTCAAACAAAATACATAGCATCAAATTCCGTTTATGATATAATTGAAGCTGCGGTTTCGACAACACGCGATTGCGTATTGTCACAACACGTGAAATAGTCTGGTTGCGCATTCGCAAATTTTCCATATCAATTCTCGCCAAAAAAGCGCACGGAAAAATTTCAGATTGGCCACTGATTTAATTGAGTCAGTAGCTTGGATTTAATGAGAAGCTAATTGGTTAAAGCGTGAAACAACACTTGCATCGGCACATTGCGACATGAATTTTAAATACAAACTATAATGACCTCTCTGTATTAATTTACGCTACGACATAAAGAAATTGTAATATAATTTACATTCTTTATTTTCATATAATTAACGTTTATAACAGAAAACTATGTATAATGATATTGATTTTTCTATTGTCACAATTTAGTTCAAACTTTCCATATATCGTCCTGGATTTTTATTGTTTAATATTTCTCTAAACGAATTTTGAAGCTTGATTTTACAAAGTAGGCTATATATTAGATACATAAAATAATTTTATTAGGAACTATGAATGCGTTTCAAATACATTCATTTACAGCTAACTTATCAAAAATTCTTTTTACTATCATTATATGTATATTTATTAATATTACTTATAAATATAAAAATAATCTCTCGAGTTACATAAAAAAATTTTTCTGATATATCATTATAATCGTTAAATTAGTCTTTTCACATTAATAACAATAAGAATATCTAATAAAATAATTGCCTAATAAATCTATGTTTTTAAAAAGATATTCTTTTCTGAAACATATAGAGGAAATATCGCCTATATCGTATCTCTTAAACGTTTAAACAAAATTGTAACAAAAGCTTTAAAACGCTCAGAATATCTTTGTACTTACACCAAATTTTGGTTCATTAGTATTAAAACAAAACGACATTTTTATGAAAATAAACATTGAATTATTGTCTAAATTAGATTCGATAAAGTCTTTCGGTACCGATTTAGAGACTGAACCGTTAAATTGTACCATTTGATTTAAATTGCACATAAATCATACTTCTAATACAATAAATAATTATTAGTTTTTTTACAAAGAAAGATCTAAATTTTCTTAAAATCCAACAAATAATATCTATATAAATAATTTTTAATTTATCTTAAAAAGACTCAATACAAACATATTTTTTTTATATAAATATCAAAATATAGTAATTATAAAGTATTATTTAATTACCTTAATATGCTATTTATTTTAAATGTAAGTATAATATTAAGACTAGTGATAAGTATTATTGGGTTGTCCGGAAAGTTCGTGCCGATTTTGAAGGAAAATTGAAATGCAGAATATTTAAATTTTTAATTTCATTTAAATTTAAATCTTTTGCGGCACGAACTTTCCGGACAACCCAATATTTAATTATTCAATTTTAATGGCCTAATTTACATCGTGCACTTGATACAAATATAACTAGTAATTCTCTATTAAATTATCTTAATTTCAGCAATGCATTTAAAGAGTGATATACAAAATTGGTACAATATGCATCAAAATGATTAACTAAATATTCATATCATATATATATTTACAAGTATTGCCGAAATTAAGTTAACTAGTTAAATTAAGTTACTAATCAATACCCGTATCAAATATACGATATAAACTAAGCCAATATGTTATTTTATCTTAAATGTATATTGTAATGTATTTTATCTTAAATGTAGGTATAATATAAAGATCAGCGACAAGTTACAATTTACCCTACTATCTGTATTTTTACAAATTTGCCAAGAGCAATATAACTTATAAATATTTTGTTAATTTGATGCTATACATGAAAAAAGTTCAAATATTAAACACCGAATAAAATCAATTTTGAGTGTCATTAGTGAACGAAACTTGAAAACAAAAAATGACAGTACTAACATATTAGTGTCACATTTGTATTCATGTCATCTTCGAGAAAAATGTTTCGTTTAGAAAATACAATAGAAGTATTTAATCATTGGTACGACTTAACTAACTTCATCCTATATAAATAAAGATGACATTGAGAAAAAAAACGTATGTAATAATTAATTACTTTAATTATTTTCTCTTTCTTTCTCTCATTTTTTCCGATGTCTTTGAAATGTAAAGAAATAACTGCCTTCATTTTTATAAAATGTTTCAATTTTATCTTATCGATCATATTTAGATATCAACTTTATTTTATCACATAAGATTTAGAGTAACCTCAATTAGAAATGAAAATGCCTCGATTTTGAAAAAAAAATATTTGTTGCTAAAAGAATAGAGCTAAAGCGAATGATATCGGCAAAAGTCGCCAAAGTTCTCGCGGAACGATTTGAGAACCGTTGCTTTAAAATCCTACTTTTCGAGCGTCTAGTTGGTATGATAATGTAATAAAATAAATGGAGGTTGCTGCTTCCTGTCCCAAGCGATATAGTCTTCTACCCTCTCCCTCTCTCTCTCTCTCTCTCTCTCTTTCCCCTTCCTTCCTCCCTTCTCTCTCCTTCCCTCTCTCCTTCCTGATGTTCCTCCTCATTCCTCTAGGACCCCACAATTCGCTGTGCAGCTCTCTTTTTTCTCACCGTTACCCACACCTTCCGCCACCATACCTATCCGGGCCTCGAGATCGGGGGAGCACGCGGGACAGGGATGGAATCGAGAAGGTAGAAGGGAATGGAGAGAGTTCACCTCGAAAGCGAAATACAACAAGTCCTGCCGCCATTGCTGGATCACCCTTCAGCGGGAGTTTTGTCGTCGCGTGGGTGGGGGGTTGACAGTGCGACGAGAGTCGGTCTCACTCTACCCGACCGACTCGGTCGAACCCGGCACGACCCCGGTTTCCCTGCTTCCTGGGGGCAGCGGAATGGAAGTAGGGGATACACGGAGAATGCCGAGGTAGATAGGTCGAAAACTCCGCCTCCGCACATCCGCGAAAGCGAGTCAATACTATCACTACCTTCCGCCTCCTCGTTCCGCCATGCCTATACTCGCCCTTTTTCGCTAGAGGATATCGAAATTCGTTACCGGATCTGCACAATCTCCACAGGACTTACGATTGTAAGGGTGGAAAAAGGGTTGAGTTTAAGATAGTCTGAGAAAGTGTCGATTTGTTGTCTCACTTCAACGATTGCGGTAAACAAGAAATGCTGTCTTAATCTTCAATTTCGTGATTGATGTATTCTATATATTTAGTGTGAATTTAATCATGACATTAATTTACTGAGAAATCTTCACAAGCTTCTTTTCCAACATCAATGAGGTAAGATAGATTTGTGAAACAAGCGATAATTATTTAATGTGTTTTCTCTGTCTATTCTCATTTTTTAATATCTAAATTCAGAAATAACAATCTTCGAAGTTATAACAATTCAATAACAGAGACAGATTATTGAAATTAGTAAAATGGTTCTTTTGCAAAGACTTTCTACATAATATTCAATAATTCAACAATTCAATAATTTAAGTCACAGTTCAATAAATTTTTTCTTTCAAAACATTTGTAGAGCGTGATTCGTATCTCGTGTATCATAGAAGCAATTTATAGAAATAATTTGTCTTTGTATTTTTTATACTTTATTACTAATGGTAATAATATCGTCATTAAATATTTAGATATGCACATATATTTTTAAATATAAAAAGTGCGGACATTTTTTTAGATACTTACTAATAAAATGCACTCTCAATAAATAACTATAAAAATAAAAAAAGAGAATGTAATATGTAATATTAAAGATGTATTCAGCATGATGCAAGTTGGTCAAAGTTTGCCAGATGCTTTTTCTTTTAAAAGTTCAGAAGAATACTTAAGGTCTACATGTTTCCCTCAATTATTTTCTGTGGTTCGCTGCCTGACTCGGCGCATTTCATAGATCCGCTCGAAAAAGCATTAAGGTCGCTTACCCCCAGCGACGGGGCGTTTAACTCCCCGATTGCTTTGACAACTTAAGCAAACCCTTAAACCTCGCTCAAGCCCCGATGTAATTTATAAGCCGAGGGGATAACTCCGCCGGGGACCGTCAAACTGCCATGTGGCAAAATCCTCGTCGGCAGGGGAAGTCAGGGATTATGCAGTGATAAATAAATATATACATTATACAACATCCTCCACGTCGAAGTTGTGTCGGTGCAAATATACATTGTTACGTTGTACCCACAAAGTCAAATCGTGTCTTGAAAGGCTCGCAGGTCTCCTGATAATTTACCTCCTCGCCAAATACACTGGTAATCTTTGAATTTTTGCTTCCCGTTCAGAGAAAATGACTTATACTTTTGCTTCTAAATCTTATTTTTGTGATTAATTATTAATTAATTTACTATGGCGTATTATTAAATGGTGCATTATTAGATTCTATATTAGTAATTCTTTCAGTTTATTGCTGCGTAACTCTTTTTTTTTACAATTTTATTTCAAAACATGTCTTTACTTTTTATATTGTAATTATTTATCTAGTTTATTTTATCTTTATCGTAAAAATATAAATGGAACTTATGTTTGTATCATATTACTTTTAATATTATTACTTGGCATTTTCATACTATGAATAAATTAAGATGTATTAAATATATTTATCCAAAATTGCGTTATAATTAATGCTTATCTAAAATTATATTTAATCGATATTGTAAAAGTTAATATAATTTACATTAATAAACATGTAATAATAAATAAGATAGTAGTAAGTCTATGAAAGAGTGAGTCAGTGATGATAACTTAGTTAATCGGATTTATTTTTATTACAAGTAATCGTTACAATATATATATATATATATATATGTATATATATATCACCGAGAATACGTTTTACAGCAAATAGTATCACAACACGAAATATACAGAGAAAGTGCGGACGAGCATTCATCGCCGAGAAAAATCAATTTCACACATCTTTATAAACAAAATTATTTTCATTATGGAAATAATTTGATTTTAATCGATGTTATGCAACATTAAATTTTATGAATTCATATTGCCGCTTCGGTTATTTCAAAATGTAATGTGTAATTTAATTTTGACTGTATATATCGTCATGATTTATTAATCGTATCTCTGATGCATAAATTTGTCTGTAAGCAAAAAAGAAAAAGAAATATTTTAATTGAGTTAATTTTTTAAATAATCTTACGAATTTATATAAATATATGTTTCGTAAAATAATCAATTTTCGTATTTGCGTTTTTGACGTTCACAAAGCTGTAAAATTCGTGCCCACCCTATCACTTTTTTCTCTAATTCGATAAGTCAATAATAAATTTAAAAGATAAAAAATGAAATTAGTAATGAAGTATCCCCGCTTTTCGGATTAATTCATCGACTTCCTACGAAAAACAGAAAATGTGCTATCAACGTGTCGAGCCTAACGCCCGATAAATATATCTATAATAAATAAATACATGTATATATCTATATGTGTATATTTACGCCGCAATTGAGTGTCCCTCGGTCCACTTTAGTTACCGTTTTATTCGTTAGCGATGCCATTCTTTTCAGTGCTTCGCATTTGTACGATAGAAATATTCGCCAATCGAAATTCTCACGATCATCACAGAGGGACTTAGGACTTTGTCCTTAGGCCTGATCGTGTTGAAAAGAAGTTCGCGCGTTTTGCTCCTTGATTCTTTCATTAAAAAAAAGCTTCTGTTAATCTTTACTGTCTTTCTTCGATGACTGCAGATTTTGTCTTTCATAAATCTCGTCCTGCTTCTAGCTCTGAATTATTTGGTTTTTGGATCATGTATTTGCGTTTTGTTAAATGACATTCGTAACAAAGTCCTTTGGTATTTAAAATGTTTAGTTTTTATACATATCACAAAGGACCTTCTCCATCGGCGTATTGCCGATAGTTCTATGAAAATAGATCAATTCCACTCTTGCAGCTGGAACTGTTCGCAGCAACGGCAGCAACAACAACAATCTGCCGAAGCGGGCTGGACTATTTGGTTGTTGAGCACGTGCGTGATGTCCGAGCATTAGCTGCGCCTGATCCTGCAAATTCTCAATCTGGCTCGAATCCTTTAAACCGCGAGTTTCTGTAAATTTGGAAAAATCTGGTTTCTGAGAGTGCGCGTCGCAGGTGTAAATTAAATAATCATTTCGGCGTGCTATTTAAGTAACTAAATATGTAGTATATAAATTCAAATTGACTAAGATCCAGCTTAAGCACCGTTAAAGGTTTTATTCCTTATTTGTTGTGTAATCACATTTACGGTCTTAAAAAATTCTTTGAAATTAAATTA
>Ga0157364_1008569_pt1 | contig 10592 bp, 6 predicted proteins | sample AttsexASBM2_FD_111476 | JGI IMG/M metagenome (GOLD analysis project Ga0157364, IMG submission 111476) | Fungus gardens microbial communities from leaf cutter ant in Ribeirão Preto, State of São Paulo, Brazil - Atta sexdens ASBM2 | ecosystem: Host-associated > Fungi > Mycelium > Unclassified ... | reverse complement strand
TCTCCTATTCAAAATTTTGAATTGAACAGTATTCAATATGTGTTGTACACAGAAAAAGCTAATATTATTTTTAGATTTGAAAAGCATAGAAATATAGTCGATGTAATTCCTATGAATAAAATGCATCCAGGATTGAAAAGCATTCATTTTAACATTCGTGAATCAATATTTCTTAATATCCGAATCCATTCTCATTTGCTGGGTTAAGTCTTAAGAAATTGATCAATCACAATTAAATAATAGAATACGATTGATTAACTTCTTAAAGTTTACTACTTTTTTATAGATACTGTGTAAAATTTTCTCGCTTTTGCCAAATTCCAAATATAAAATTCATGTGTTGATTGCACCTTTTGCTCAGAATGTGTTCTCTGTACTTAAATATATATATATATATATTTATCTCATTTTGTGCAAACATTTTTAAGCAAGAAATAAATCTCCTATCTGTTTCATTTCAAGTACTACAATAAATGTACAAAAGTTTAACTAGAAAGAACTAGATCTTTAGTCATCAATTTCATTCATAGGTTCTCGAATAGAGTAAAAAGAGAGAAGGGATAGGGAAGAAATAGGGGAGAAACACATACAAAATGAAAACACAAAAGAACAAACGCAAAAGCGAATACGATATATATCGAAAGTATATAAGAAATATAGAAAAAAAATAAATATTTAATAAAAAGGAGGGGGAAAAACATAGCATGAGAGAAAAAAAGAACAAAGAAAAAAAATGAAAAAAAGGGAGGCGAGGTATCACGTGATTCAAAATGGTCGTCCGAACGGTCGACCCACCTGCAAGCAAAGGTCGAATTCGGGACACTCGATGCATTTGACACGTAGGCCCGCGATATCCTCCTGGCAATAAGTGCAACTATATTGCGCGTACAAATCTGAAACGCAAAACGCATAATTACATATAAAGACCGGCGATTATAATGGCAAGGGGGGCGTGAAAGAGTCGCTCGACGCCACATGGAATACGAACCCGCCATTGTCTTGCTGGATCCTTCCAGAGCAGATTCGGATGACGTCACCGCATACCATCGAGCTGTAAATTTTACGATATCACGAGGTGCCGAGTCGCGGTGTAACCGCCGTAACCATCATCTTTCGGCTCGCGTAAACTCACGCGAGAACGCCAACGCCGCAGAATCGCGACGCCTCTCACCCTACGAGACGTTCGTTTCACCCCGGCACAGGCGTGCTCGGATCGCGAGGAACACCGACCAAAAAAAAAAGGAAAGGTCGTGTTTACGACTGTTGCGTCGCGCGACGAATACGCATGCGCTGGACACCAGGTTCTCTCAGCTGCTCGAACGTGGCCTTCCACCGACACTAGCGATTCTTGAGTCTCTAGCGATTCTCACAGTTTCGCTCCGCTACCACCAGGTACCAATATGCGCGGGAAAATGCAAAACAGTAACCAATGACATGTAAACTTATTGGCTACCGCGTCACATTTTGCCGCGCGGTAAGCGTTTCCCCGTCCAAGGTGCAGGAGACAATAGGGTATGTTTTCATGAGTCGCTCAAATTGATCGTTTCAACCATGATGGAAATATATAAGGTGAACTATTGCGCACAATGGCGAAGTTCGACCAATCAAAATTGTACTAATTTGTAGTGCTTATTTGCAGAACGAACCATGTGAATTTCTGCAAATGAATTCAAAAATTGATTGGTTGACAGTTCTCCCCACTTTCAACCCACTGCGCATCCGTGGGAATGGTTCATCTTACTTTTTACACCAGCAACCTGGTTTCAGCAACAAAAAAGAATTATGATCAAAATTGACGAAGTTGCGCTTCAGAAGAAAAATAGTTTTGCAACTGTATAAAATTTTGTAATTGGTTTAGGGCTGGTTGTTCCAGCTTTTAATAAATTTTACCTGTTGGATAAGAAGCGATTACCCAATCACATGCGCGGATTATCAGATTTATCTCACAGATAAAATTTATCAAAAAGTAAAACAACCGGACCTTACATTTAAATCCAGTGCGGAACTAGGGGCAATCATATTAAAGAATTTTACATTGCGTTTGGTATCACGTGACTACGCCTAATTGAATTAAATAGATAATTATAATGAATAATTAATTTTAATTTCTTGTTTGAAAAATGGAAAATTGTAATTATTGCAACCCTCCCCTCATGATAGAAGATTAAATTATACTTTAAATAATATATTATCTTTCTATAATATTATTATCTTTCTTTGCAATAATTTTATATATATATATATATCTTTTTTAAAATATGTGTTCTTTTTCTAAACATTTGGTTTCTTAGTAACCGATAAACAAAAAAAGATCACTAATATTTATTTATTTTTGTCAGATCTAAATGTTAGCAAAGCATGTTGAATGGAGTTGTCATTAAACCAAGAATTTTGAAAATGTTTAAATGGAATGTGCACAAGGTAACGCAATATAGATAGATTTTTCTAATAACACGTTAAATATTATAATTCATTGTTAATATGCACCATTGCTGGATAAAAAGAACCGTAATTCTTGTTATCGTAGTTTTAAATTATTGTGTTATTAAGTTAAGTCTAAATAAGTCAAAAATATGTTTGTTAATAAAATAAACTTAAACCTTAATCATATAATTTCGCAAAGTTATTTTTTTATTAATTAATATTATTAATTTTTTTTATAAATAAAATTTCTCAAAAGCTCTTTCTTACATAAAGTGGAACTTGATAGAAACAGAAGGAACAAATTCTTTGTGCTAATTTAATAAGTAAACGTAGTATACTGAATTTAAAAAAAAAATTAAGAAATCTTTAACTTTCAATTTAGATACGTATGTACAATATTCCATTATCACGAAGATTATTTGGCACGAAGCAATCTATTGTAGACTCCAGCAAGGAATTCCAGAAATTTAAATGGAGGCAGGCAAAGATGCAGGTAAATTCATAATTCGAAACAATCTTTAAAATTTGACTTAAGAATTGTATTAAAAAAAATCAATTAAAAATTAATGCATGGCATCGTAAATTTCTAGTGTGATGATGGACTTCCAGTCTTTTTAAAATGTGGCACACGCGATAAAATTGTGGTTTGTGCTCTAGCAGGTGTGGTTTTTATTAACCTAATACTATCATTTTATACATTTATTCAAGCAGAATATCGTTATTATAGGCCAAAGAGATCATAAAGAGTTCCCCTTTTAAACAATTCCTCTTTAAAGTTCGAAACTTTTTCTCTAGAAGGTTCAGCTATTTCATTTGATAACCGAATTTGTAAATTAGAATATCTAACAATTTCATTTTATGTAAAACATCAATACATCTGATATATTACACACGCATTCAAACATACACACGCGACTACATGTGTTTACATTTATGTTTTTAATATTGTTTCTAATTTTGGAAGAGATTTAATAAGTTTATTAATCACTCTATTATTATAATACTCTATAAATGTCGAATGGAAATTATTCATCAGTCTGTTAAATATTGTATAATGAATTTCGCGGAACATAAAAATTTATAATTTCACTCTAAATTCATTTAACATATGCTACAAGCGTAACATAATCAGCTATATATTTAAGCAATACTAAATGCAAAAATTGTACAAAGACAACAGCGTAACTCATATTATAATTTAATGTTTACAACTTATGAACATGTTTATGTCCATAATTGTAATTTCAAATATAATGAATAAAAATATAATTACAAATAAAGCGATAAAACAACTATAAAATATATCCTTATTATAAAATATATTATATATATATATATATATATATATATATATATATATATATATATATATTATTTTAGCATATTGCATAATTTTGTGCTCCATAATCATTTAGATCATATCCGTAATATAAATATATGAAAAATTATATAACATTTGTTTTCTCTATCGCATGTAGAAAAGTCAATTTTGTACTTTCTATATTGATAACAAGCGAGCATATATTAAAAAATACAATATGTTGTGATATCACAGAAAAACATATTTACATTATGTTACAATATTACACGTTTGTTTTACTAGTAACACTTAATAAAGTTACTTGGAAACATTATTAAATAAAGTTTCTTGTAACTCATTCTCTATTTTTCTCTAAGCTTTCTTTTCCATCGATATTTATAATATTTACATTGGATTTCTCTGCAACAGATTTTCTTTGACTTTCTGATATATAAGTATCTGTATTATCGTGTAAGTTGGCTGTATGTTCTTTTGATAAAAATTTTTTTCTTTGTTGTATTAGAGCTTTTAGAGCTTCGTTAAATTGCAGTAATGTTTCAGCGATTGGCCGTTCCATATATTTAGCTGCAATTTCGTCGAATTGATCATCCTCCTCTGAAGTTAATTCATGTTTAATGTATTTAAATTGATCTATTATTTCCTTAAGACTTTCTCTAGCATCTTTTATCATTACTTGACCATTTTCTGCAGAATAATCCACTTCCATAGGTGAATCATTCTCATATATATAATTTGCATTGCTCATATCATTTGATACTATTGTATCATCGTGTATGAAATTTTTTTCAAATTCTTTAAACTGATTTATTATGTTTCTTATACTTTCTCTTACATTCACTAATTTAGGTATTTTAATTCTCTCTTCTTTATTCTCTTCCTCTGCAATTTTTGCTTCAGGGAATTCTGCGTTAACTTTATGTCGTGATTTTATAATCTTTTTTGCATCTGTTTTTACATCTACAATTTCGTTCTCTTCTTCTGTTATATCCTCAGATTGTTCTAAATTATCTGATTTTATTACTTTCATTTTATCTTTTTTTTGTAAAATTGATTTCTGTTTACTAATTGTACGTTCATCTTTTACATGCATATCTTTCTTAAATTCTTTTCCCGTTATTGTTGATTTATCTATAAAAATTGGTGGTTCTTTTAATTCCTGTTTCAATATTTCTACTCTTTTTAACATATGTGTTACTCCTTTCTTTTTCATTGATTTTATTGGAAGTTCTACATTTTTTCGTTCATCATTGACTTCTCTCCTCTGTTTAGCCTCTAGCATTTTTTCTTGAATTATTTTTTTTATACTTTCTTTAATACCTTGAGTTTCCTGACGTAGATTTGTATCTTCTTTAGATTTTCCCTTAATATTTTCCTCAATTTTTATTTTTTTATCAAATTTCACATCACTGATATCTAAAACGTCATTGAAATCTTCCTGAGAATCGATATTTTCTTTGTCTTTATCTCTTGAATCCGACGATAATTTATTTATACTTTCCCATGTAGTAATATTTTCCATAGATATGTTATCATCTACTAAATCAAATATTTCTACTTCTTTTTTCATTGCATCATTTCCTTTTTTAGTCTCTTCAAACTCGACATTTGAAAAATTTTCAACAGTTTCTTTTGCCTCTTCAAGTTTTTCCAGTGAGTCTACAACTTTATTAATTATTTCTTCTTTAAAAGACATGTTTAGTTTTACATCTTTTATATCATCTACCTGTTCTGTCAAATATTTTATAGAAGTTTGTGAACTTGCTTTATTAATATCATACTTGATATTCGATTTTCTTTTCATAATAAATATGCTAGGCCTTGTTTTAATTCTAATAGGTGGTAACATATTATAATTTAATGTTATATGTGAAAATCCATCGATAGAATCAATAATATCATGAGTTTTAAGATAAGGCTTTATACTCGGTGAAAATTTGTTTCTTCCTCCTATCAAGAGATGAGTAAATTGTAGCATTTCAGGATCATCAATAGTAAGATTTTCTTGTTTTGAATAACTGTAACATAATGAATAATCTTCCTATTAAAAAGTATCATATGGGGATATTATTGGAGGAATTAAGCAAAATAACTTACATCCAAGAAGCATTAGTCTGTGTAAATCTTGATACTCCGGTTTGTGCAGTTAACACATCAATATGCACATGTATTGGCTCGATAGAGCCTCTCTCAAGTCTGTGTAATCTAACAATTGCCAAACCTCCAGGGTAATTAAAACTGGCCACACACAGTAGAAACATGGAGAACATAGCATTTAATACAAGATGACTCAAGACTACTATCGCTAGAAAACTATTCCACGTCGTTTTTGCTCTGTTTTCCCATCTAATTTTTCACAAGAAACAATTTTTTCATTATTACATTATATTATATATGTATAACTATAAAGATTTATAATCTAAAGCTTAATTCTTCAGTGGCAAGCTGATCTCTATAACTGTATTAATTCTAGACTATTTTATTGATAAAAAATGTATACATTTATTAATAATTATTTATTTATATTTATTTAAAATTATACATAATTATTAAAAAAAAAAGATAGATATCAATATTTTTCTCTTATATTTTTACTAAGAGCAAAAGAACATATTAATAATTTTCATTAAATAATCGTAATTTTGTAATCCTCATAATTAAAATATGTTTGAAAAAATCATGTTGATAAATTAGAATGGAATTACTGATGAAAAAATAATTAATTCGAATAAAATATATATATATATATATATATATATATATATATATACTTACATTCTGTGACAAGCAGCAGCTGCGGCAACATTTAACAATGGAAATACATAAATTATAAATCTCAATTCCTTATGTGGTAAAAATGAAAATAACATAACGAATAGGATAGCTGGAACAGTAAGTACGCGAACCCTAATATCCCAGAACATCCCAAGAGGAATTAGAAAATATGAAAATGCTAAACCTCTTGGCAGGGCTGAATAGAAGTACCATAAAAATGGTGATGTCTATTTATGTGTTAAGTTCATTTATGTACCGATATACATATTAAAAAATTACAAATATATACTTAAAGATCTCTACGAAACGAAATATCTCAATAATCAAAAGTATCTTTTTCAGAATTTATGAGTTTATCGCATACTATAATCTGAAATTTGAATAAACACTAACCTAATGATCAAAAACAATTTTTTCTAACATCACACAATCCAAGATTATCATCCGAGATATTGAAAATCCTTAATGGAAAATCTTATTATTACATCTGAAAAGGATACACCCCATTCGCTGCTTTTGTTAAGAATAGTATTGAAATAAAACACTTCGCCTTCTGGCCATACTAAGCGTCTCCAAAATATTGAATCTATAGCAATAGTAAGTGCTAAGAACAACACACCAGCTGGAACCGCAATTTTAAGTAGTCTAAAAATTATTATAAAACATTATTGTGTAATAAATAATTTGGAAAAAAAATTATATAGAAGATTAGATATCTTTTTAATATAATGGTGTGAAATCGAATCGGGCTTGTATCTCAATAAAATCCAAGGAATTTTCATGGTAATATATTCAATTCACATAATGATTAGAGATTTGACTTGAAAGCTTACAAATCTGTGCAGTTTTGCAGAAGACCCCATGATGATTTTAATTTCTGTTTGTAATCTTACAGCCATATTAGGAATCAATGGTCCATGATAATATGTAAATACCTTTGTATAGAAAGTGTTTGGCTCGCTATATTGTGTAAGAGGAACAATCCCAAAAGTATGGCAAGTTCTGCTCTGAATATTATTATAGCTGCAGCCGATGACCAGATAAACAACACATGACCTTTCCTCAACCATCCAAATAAGGCCAGTAATACTGCAATATTATTCATTAATTAAAAAGAAAACGAATATATGAAATTATATCGATCATTTGCTACAACATATTTCAAAAATATGTATAAAATATAATTTTGGTGTAGTAACTAATTTTAGAAGAATAAATATATATTCTTTTAAAATACGATCTTTTTTCCATTGTGTTTTCATTCTTCTTCTGTAAGCAACTCAAAATGACAATTTTTTTAATAAATATTAAATAGAAAAAATGGAAGGAGCTATGAGTTGAGCAGATTATTTGTATTAATTATATATACTTCTAAAATATACAAATAACAAACGTTTCGACCCCTATTGGATTATTATCAATATTTAATAATTATAAGTATAATCATTATAAATTTTTAAAATTTAAAATCGTCTCTAAATCGCATTAATATGTGTAATCATTCCTAACGTAGAAACAATTTTTTAGTTATGTCATTGCTGCAAATGAACAATATGAATCAAGAGTTTAATATAATAAAGAAATATTAAAAAATTAGCAAGGATAGTATACATATATATAAAAGTTTTACTTTATTACCTAAAGGCATAACCATAATGTTTGGCAGTGGACGACTAAGATAGTATATAAAATGATATTGTGTCACAGTTATAGCCACGAACCATTTTGTAAATTGCACTCCAAAGATTTTTTGTAAAGCCTGTCTATATAACTTGAGCGTAGATATTACTAATAGTCCCAATGTTGCTCTTACTAAAAAAAAATAATATCAAACCTTTTATTCTACAAAAAATATGTATAATTATTTTAAAATTATTGAACTTACCTATATATTGAGCAAAAAATTTATTGAGCTTTAAGTAATTAATACATGCCACCAATGGTGAAGCAAGACCAGATACGATAATAGGTCCCAAAAAGGAACGTGGCACAACTCCAGGAAATTCATGATGATCATACTATTGGAAAAAAAATACCAAAAATATATTAACAATAAGAACAATAATATCCACTTAGTAAATATAGCCTTAGTTAGTAAATATAGACTTAGTAAATCAAAAAGTTAGCTGAAAAATTAACATAGTTAAAAAAGCAAATAAAAACTTATATTTCTATTTTTTTTCAAATAAAATGTCTACTTTAAATATCTGCTTTAAATATCTACTTATCTATTTCAATAGATTCCATTAGTAGTAAATTTCAAAGTAGACATTACATATTCACTTATCCTAATTGAAACATTGTTTCAAAATATTCAAATCATTGTGAAAAGTTGTTAATTTTGAGAAATGTGTCACTTTTCTCAAAGCAGAAAAGATAACATTCGAGTAAATAAAAAAATACGAAATCGCCCGCTAATGCATTAAATAAACTCGGAGCAGCATCAGCTGATCGCGAGTTTATAAATACACATATCTGGTACTAAATATAATACAGCACTTTTTGTGTGCTGGCTGTCTAATCACAATCAATTAGTGGATAATAATTTGTTGAATGATACCATATCCTCTGGTTGGACGATTCAATGATCTGTTTAATGTTTCAGTCATTACCTCCGTTAAATTGAAGCCGTGATAAAGAACATCATGCATTGCCTGCAGATTGAAACTCTCCTCGACTTTCGTAAATGGGCAATATAGCAGATGAACCACGGATACCAAGATAAACAGCTGATCCATGATCACCGTTGCGCATTCATGCAAAGTATACGTTGTCACTTGACAAACTCTTGGATCTTGTCATGATATAAATTCAATATGTATGACACAAAAGATACTTTTTTTTCGTCCAAACTACCACGTATACTATAAAACGGAGTAACTTGCGCATGCGTCTTTTTAAGTGATTCTTGAGTATGCATAATCCATTCGGTCCGTTCTTATTTCAAGATTGTCTTAAGTAAATGTCTTAGGTCCGATTGCACCAACATTACTTTGATTTTAAGTTTAAGAAAGTTTAAGATTCTCTCTGTCTCTGTCTCTTTTTCGCTTTAAAATGAGACAGAGTTTTAAGTTTCGCTTAAAGTATCAAAGTAACGCTGATGCAACCGGGCCTTAATCTTTAAGTAGGCGCATTGACAAAATTACATAATGACTGAAGACTCTGGAGCTTCTCTTCCTGTCTCTTGCTCAAGGAGACTAAATACTGAATCATATAATCTGTTTTGCACTCATGATATTTGATTTCTTTTAAGCAGATTGTAAGTCCTAGAAAATTCAACCAGAAAATTGAAAAGGAGAAGAAAAAATAATTTTGCCTCTATGCGCCTATTTAGAGATTAAGATAATATGACTCTGTGATTAGCTTATGATATCTTAAGACTGTACTTAAGACGATTTTTAATGTAAGAACTGATTGAATTTATATTTAATCAGAATTTGGTCAAAGTCATTTTCAGAAAAATTCATCTCTGTGCTCATTCATGTTTAGCCGAAAAATATTTCTATTTGGAAATGTATCTTTCGATTTGACGAGATTGACTGGCTTGACTCTCGCGCGAAAAGTAAGAATTCCGTTGCGCAAGCTCGCTTTATCGTCATCTAGTGACCAAAAGCGGCATTTATCAGCATTCATGTCTTATTTTTAGCAGCAAAAACAGTTTAATCAGTTTAGTACAATTCAGGATTCGATAACATCAGATAACATTGTATGCAAATCGAGAAGCTAGGTAGAAAAATTCCTCTAACCTCTTACTATTCCCGGCAAAGCCGAACCATGATGAAAAATTTCATATCGCAGCATTATTTGCAATACCGTTTGATCTGTCAACTGTCAAGTGTTTTCTTGCGATCTTTCGCAAATAGGTTATCGGTAAAAGAAAGTCGATTATGCTCTTTATGTTCTCGAATATATTCATACAATTTCTATTTATCATTTCTCGTTTCAAGAATTTTCTCTCAAATAAATTAGTTACAAAATAAAAACACATACATGTAACATATGTTATATATATATATATATATATATATATATATATATATTATATATATATAAAATATATATATATATATATATA
>Ga0157364_1008568_pt1 | contig 10592 bp, 6 predicted proteins | sample AttsexASBM2_FD_111476 | JGI IMG/M metagenome (GOLD analysis project Ga0157364, IMG submission 111476) | Fungus gardens microbial communities from leaf cutter ant in Ribeirão Preto, State of São Paulo, Brazil - Atta sexdens ASBM2 | ecosystem: Host-associated > Fungi > Mycelium > Unclassified ... | reverse complement strand
TCCTCCTCCTCCTCCTCCTCCTCCTCCACCTCCTCTTCTATCGCTTCACTTCCTCCTCGTCTCCCTTCTTCGCAACCCCCTCGGAACATTGCACTTCCTCTCGTCTCTCTCGCCGAATTGCCACCCCCTTTCGAGTTTCCTACCCTCCGCGCACCCTTTCTCGGTTGGAAACGTCACTTATTGGTCGAGCGAGAGGGTGGAAAAAGAGACGATACCCTCGAATCCGACCAATCACGGTGAACGCCCGTGATAATGCTCGCGATATCTTGCACCGGTGAAACCTGGCGCGAGGAGAACGCCGTGGGAGAAGTTTTCGCGAGCGCGAGATAACTCTCATCGAAAGCGATTTCGGCCGAAACCGTTCTCTTGGATTTCCCGCCAATTGATATAATACTATACTGAAATATATATACCGAGTGCATTCTTATTGAAATCTGTATTATTTTTAATAAAAATTATATAGTTTTTTTTATCAAAACGATATATATATATACTAAAATATTTTTTTCGATCTGAAGTTTGTGTCAATTCAACAAATCATACAAGGAGAATAGAAAATGCTACTTGCATAATTATATAAACGTATAATTATACATCAATTTTTTTTATATATATATTATATTTATTATATATTATTATATATTATATTTATATAATTACAATTATAATTTATATTTGTATTAGAGAGTTTTTTAAAATGATAACAAAATTAAACGTTACGTGGCTCTGTAATGATGTAAACGACTTAGTCGCTTCCATTTTAATAAACAGGAAGCGAAGTGGAAAGGATAGATTATTGGGCGCTTGGAAACAGCACTTAAGCCTTTAAGAGAGCGTCGAGGCCCAACTCAAGAGACAGACAATGGGAGGTAAAAGTAAAGCATCGTTCGGAGAAGGGCGAGGGTTGTCTACCCACTCCAATAATAAAATGATAAGGACTTTCGTCTTTCCGCTGCCCAAACTTCCTCCTGACTGAATCCCCATCGTATATAAATGTCGATATTATTGTAACGAGACGTTTTTGATGCCGATTTCATATCGTGCGCTTGCCTTGATACGCACACATTCGCATGATATACGTCGAAATCGGCAGAAATGGCGTCCACACGTACAGCTACGATTATTATCGCGTATACAAACGGGAATCAAACATTGGAACCGATCACCAACAGTAGAAATCGATTTTCTCTATTCACAGCAATTCGCTGTTCGTCCTCCCTTTCATCCCGCATATCGTTCCCGCATTTCGTCCTCGTTAAAACACATCGTAGCAATGGATATGACCTATCGTTGAGCAGAAATGGTTGTGAAACTCGCAAAATGTGAGGCTTTCATTGAAACCTATAACCATCTCTTCCATATCGAGTTGCCGGGAAAATACAAACAGTTATCACATTTTTGTATTCGAAAAAAGTCAATATTAAATAATATTAATAAACAAGACTTTATTTATAAAATGTATGATATATATAATCGATCGATAAACGTGCAGTAAAGTTTATATAGTCGATACATGATGTATAAACTAAAAGCCTTTCTTTATATCACAAAAATTTGTTTCAATAATTGACAAATATTTTGTTTAACTCTTCACAAGCATTTAGCATCTTATCTAGTTTATCTGTTTTGTATTACACAAAATAGAGAAAAATGAAAGATACAAATCTAATTCCCGAGCTTGCGTTCCAAATAAATTTAATATGAATCATTTATATCGATTATATTCATCGCTTTTCTGTGAAAGTATTAAGATATTAATTTATGACATACGCGCAAAAGGAAAATAATACATTTTGTATAATTAGCTGCGAGATCTATTCGAATTTAGACTTGAATTTTTTCTTTTAAAAAATTAGTAAGATGCACATCGAATGCCGTATGATCAACAAAATCTATTCAAAATAACGAAAATAATTTGTTTTTAAATTCTTTTAGCTAAATCAAATAAATTAATCATTTCTTGTGTTGATATAATCCAAAAAATATGATGCAAATTAAATTTTTATACATAATAATATCGGAAATCATTCGCAACAAATTTATTTTATAACGTATGATTTTGATATGCATGATGTGTTTATATTTTTAAGTTGATACATTTCGATAAACATTATACACATTTATCGAATTGTAGTTAATATTTATAGGAATCCTTCTATGTTAGGCTGAACACGCACACGCATTAGTATATATTATCAGCGTATAATTTTAGAATAGATAATCCGTTAGTCACGCGACGAGCAACATGCATCGGTAGCTGGTTTGTTCATCTTGCACTAAACTCTCGCGATCAATGATGCTTTCTTGAAAAAAAATTACAGATAGACAAAATGAAATCATTAGACGGAGAAATACATTATCAATCGCAAATCTGATAGAAGATGAACAAGTCGGCCTTAAATTGTTGACAATTATCGATCCAGGAGACCGAATTTCTAATTTCATAGATCTCGCAGAAATCACTGTTGTGCATATTTATTCTTGTTTTCTCATCTTTATCTTAAGATATTTTTCTGTAAAACTTATTCCTTACTATCATCCTGTATATATTTTTGAACAATAATCAGTCATTATTTTATCAAAATTTTTTGACAAAACAATTTGCGTATATAAGTCAATGTTTTGTATATAAAATAATTATTCTCAATGCAAATCAATGTTCAATTTTTTGAAAAAATTATTTGATATTTGAAACTTGTTTAATGTAAATCCTCTTTTTTGTTAAAATTTTTTTAATTTTCTGGTTATGTATTTAAAAAATAATGACCAATATATTATGCTTCGTTTCTCATACGATGCTTCAAGATGCCGACGTATTCTTTTTCTTCTTATTTTCTTCGCAACCTACAGTTTCTCGTTTTGCTTGTAAATTGCTTGGCTTCTTTGGAAGACAATAGTGTACGCCAGTGGGACAGGGGTAGGAATATTTCTTCTTCAACAGACACGGGTGTGTCGAGGGTCGCTTTTTTAAGACTTTCGTCTCATAGTACGGACACGGACCAGGATGTATTTTGGATGGTGGTGGACAAGGACAAAGTACGATAGGTGCGTTCGGTGGCTTCGGCAATGGAAGTGGAACACAAATTTGCTTCTTTTTGTTATTCAGTTTAATATTTATATCAAATTTATCATCTTTCTGGAAGACTTCCACACTTGGACACGCTTTAGGCTTCATAAACTTCGGCGGGGGGCACGTTACCTTTGCATACTCCATCTTCGGTGGTGGAAAAGTATGAGGCAGTTCGCACTTACCTAGTGGCAGACAAGTCTTCCTACACTCGGAATCCATCTTTTCGGAATCGATCTTTTTCTCTATCTTTGGTATCGTCTTCTCGTTTTGCTTATCGCACTTGACTTGCTTATCGTTCTTTTCTTGGTGACAAACGTCGCTTTTTTCCTGGCAAGATTTGCCATGCTCATCAGCTTTCTCGGTAGATTTGTAGATTTTATCCATTTTCTTGCCAGCGGAAGGCTTACTAGAATCTGATTTAGCAAATGGAAACAAAGAACTGTGAAATCCTCGCCAGTGAAAGTCACGCCTATGCAAGAAAATCGGATAACAGAGATTACGATGAGAAGACATCTTATATGTTTTATTTCTTTGTAATTTTGGAAGCTTCTTGGATATTTTCTGAATGTTTTTGGAAACATTTCGTGAGCAGTGTGAAAGTGAATGTGAGCACGTTAAATGAGATCTAGAACATGATAAAAAATATTGTTTGCAAAGTTCTGGAGATAGGAGTTTCCATTTTAAGAGATATTCGAGGCACGTTAAATATTTAGAAGATGGTGCTAATGACTTCGAGTATTCTAGACATTCCAGAAATTGTGAATCTTTCTCTCGACAGATCTTTAAGAATGGCGACTTCTTTACGAATTTCGAATATAAAGCGGAAGAACGTAGCAAATTGACTGATTTATAATAACAAGATAGCGATGACAAAGTATTATGATAAAGCAGAAAATATTTCTCAATGAATTTTAAGAATGGTAGACAAGAAGGTGGAACTGTTGAATAGCAGACTGACATTGCCGATATTGGTCCATTCAAAGCCGGCAGTTTATCCATTCGTTTCGTCATGAATGAACGTTTCAAAAAATATTTTCTTGATTGTTCGTGAATCCGATCAAATGATTTATGCCTTAAAAGGATGCTTCTAGGCTTGAAGGAATTAAAATCTCTTGTGTAAATCAATCCTGAATTGAACATATTCATCAAATAGATTTTATAGTTCCATCGATTAAATCCTAATTCTCCTATTCCAAAGATAGGTCTTGATAGACTTCTTAGGAAAGTTTCCGTTTGTAACTTTAGCTTCTGGATAGCCTGCGGGATTCAGAAAAAGAGATGAAGATAAAGAAATATATATTTATATTTTTAGAAATAACAACAGCTTTTCGTTTCCATCAATATTTATGATAGCCACTGATGCCTCCACGTACCTTCTGTCTCTTATTGACGCGATTCAGCAAATCTCTTTCTTGCATGGTTTCTTGGGTGGGCAATGAACGCAGAATGGCTTTTTTTTGGGTTTTGGCTTGAAGGGATAACCCGGTGGTTCCATGGGCTGACAGGGGCCCTTGGGTGGATCGCATGGATTCTTTTTTGGTTCACCAGGCGAATCTTCGCCACAGTCTGGCTCATCTAGTCGCAGTACTCTGCCACTAACTGCCTGCTGGTTTTTACGTATTAATTCGTGAAGAATTTTGCTGCACTTTCTCAATAATCTCGCGGTAATCCCGACCAGCGCTCTTGGCCCACCTCCCTTCTTTAGAGAGTTTAATAAGACAAAAGCAAAGCGCTTGTATGAGTAAAGAATGAAAATAATGATTTAATGCGAATATAGTTCATAAATATAATAGAGAAGCTATAATCTAGCTTAATGCTTACATGTTTACACAAAGTGATCCTTTAATTTATACAAAAAATAGGATCAATTCATTGATTTGTTTTCTATTTTCATTAAATTATTGTCCTTGTTTTCATTAATGATTTTTTTTTCTTTTCTTCCGTCTGTCGTATCCTCGATTTTCGATGCTTCATGTTTGAATCGGAAAACTCGACGCTTGAATTCTGCTACTTTCTCGATCAAAGTTTGCAATTTTTCGACAGCGTCCTTGTTGGAAACTTTTTCTGACATCAGCATTATTCGATCAGGCTCTGTTAATTCTTCAATACTTGAAAAATATACACGTGTGATAAACCTCATTAATAGACCTCTATTGACATATTTGTTATTTTCAAACAATAGCATCATCGGGTCAAAATTGTATGTGTCATACTCCTCGTCGATAATTGGCGATTCTTCACTAGGTTTTTTTATTTTTTTACCTAGTTGATAGTCATCTATACCAATCTCGTCTTCGTATTCTTCACCTTGAGGGAAATAATCATCATATAATAATTTCGATTTCTCAAACTCATCACACTGATTGTTACAATAGCAAGGATGAGTGACAAAATAATTATGTAGGAAAGAAAAATCGGAACAATCCTTGTGATTGACTGTCGAATTGAAATCTTGCTGAAAATCTTTAACAAAATTGATTTCCGTAAACTGTTGACATGAATTGATGATCGATAGAAAATCTCTGTTGGTTTGGATCCGATTGGACTCGATCGGTTTTCCACTTCCCGTTATTTTTACCGCAGATGTCATCAATGAACTTGAACTCTCTCTTCTCTGCAGAGAGATGACGACCAAAGCAATCAGAAATAGAATTTATAATAGTTCATTATGTGAATAAGATATCCTTTTTCACGTATACGTATTGTACGATTTTGAATAGTTTAAAATAGACAATTCAATGAGAAAAGAGGCAGAAGGGAGGTGGAGCCACAGCGATCACAAAACATTCTTGCGAGTTTTTATATTTAGATAATTTTTTTAATTTAATCGCGTATAATTTTATTTAAAAAATGTGCAAATAAAATATGCTCAAATACGAAAGATATCGTTATAATTTCATAATTTATTTATCAAATAAAAAAATTATTAAATTCCCCTTTATAATAATAAAATATAATAATAAATATTCCAAAAACTTACTTCTGCTATTATTTCGGATTTTGAAATCTTCACAGTCAAATTTTCTGGTTGTGGCTGAAATAAAAAAATTATGTTATCATATAGTTGTTTAGTTAGAGTGTTTTTGTGACCTCTATACTTAAAAGAATATAACTAAAAAAATTTACAATACTGTATAAAAAAATAATATTTATTATTACTCATAGATTTATAACAGATTTGTAACAGAACATATCATATACTTATATAAGTACTTCACTAAAAACAATAGTTTTTTTCTTTAAAGTAATTTACATTAATATAAATTAAATTTTGTTCCGAAAGAATTCATTTTAAAGTTAACATAGATTTTGTAATTGATACTTGTATGGGGGGAGGGAGGAGGCGAAAATATTTTTAACTCTATTATGATTTCTATATATAAAAAGAGACATTAAAAGTTTTTTTTTTTCAGGAAACATTTTATACGTAAATAATGCATAAGTGAGATAATTTCAAGAGTCTTTTTCTTTTGTGTTATCAGAACATTCTAACTTTTTAACAGGTCGACAGTCTGGTTTTTTTATTTCTTCTTTCTTCTTGATATCATTCTTCTTCCTACATGGACTTATGTCATGCAATTCATAATAAGTTTGTTCTTGCTTGAAAATATTGGAAATTCTGCAAGGATCTTCTTTTGTTTTATAAGGATCTTTTTTTGTTTTACAAGGATCTTCTTTTGTTTTATAAGGATCTTCTTTTGTTTTACAAGGATCTTCTTTTGTTTTATAAGGATCTTCTTTTGTTTTACAAGAATCTTCTTTTGCTTTATAAGGATCTTCTTTTGTTTTACAAGAATCATCCTTTTTCTTTTTACGTAAGTCTTCTTGGATCTCCACCTTTCTTTCGCGAGGTTGTTCATGGCAAGAATCTTTTTCTATTCTAGGAATATCCTTTTTCGGTTTACACGGATCTTCTTGGCTCTCCGCCTTTGATTCGCAAGATTTACGCCAATTGCGGGAATATTTTTTATTTCTTCCTCTGTAGGAAAGTACATTTTGTTTCTTGCCTGTACATTTTATTTTCCTGTTGCCATCAGTCCTCTTTTCTCTGTTCTGACAGTTGTTTTCTATCTCCCTCTCTTCACGCAACTTCTCTTTTTTGTTACAAAAATCATTATTCTCTGTATTCTTCTTAAGAGTTCTTTTCCGCTGCATACAAAATTCCTGTATCTTCCTCCGAATGCCAACCTTCTGTTTATTAGCTTTATAATCCTTTGCAAAGAGAATTGCATTGTTGGAAATTATGTCGAAAAACGGAACTTGGTTCACTACAAAAATATTTTCCGAACAATACGAGTCCGATGTTGTCGAATGAAATTGTATTTTGGCCTGCAGATCTGGGAATATGGATTTGATTTTGGAGCATGTTCGTCGAATCCAATTTTCCTGTTCAACGACATTTAACGTATCGTCCGTCATTGTTTCGCTGTCATGACTGAATGAATCTACTTCGCGATTATTTTCACGCTTGTAATTTATAAAATTTAATGAAGACAAAGGAAATATAATGCGACCGTAGAACTCATGTAATAACTTCAATTTAGTATTCAATAGTATTTCTGGTATCGACCAATCGGGCAATTTCTCTGCTCCTTTGCAATGTGCCTCTATATTTGGAAGTATACTAACATTTCTAAATTTCTTCATCAATCTTCTTGCCGGCTTTTCGCTATGATTTAACAAAAACGTCGGCAACAATTGATTATTTTCTTTCGCAACATATGTTGCGAATGTACTGTAAGATAAATGTTCGATTTTTCTCGTTTTCTTAATCGATCGATCTTTCTTTGCAATTTTCGCTTCTGGAATGAACTTCAGATCGTACTTCTGAGACGATGGATACATCAAGTCGAAGAACCATTTGCAAATCGGAACGGTGTCGTAATTTCTTTGCCAGGTTTTCATGTTGCTGGAACTCGTCTCACCCAGGACATAAAGACACATCCTGCTGCATGCATTGCCCGCCTGAGGACAGACGGAGATACGATTTCAAGATCGATTCTCTTGTAGACCTTTTCTTTGTTAAAGATTTACATGTGGTCGCTGGTCTTCAGCATCAATTAATTTTATTCGTAGATTAGCTAATTCTATATCCCAGTCTATATTTCGTTATTTTTTTATAAAATCTGAGAGCGTCATTTCATATAATATATCTTCAGTGCAAGCGTCTTCAGGCTTCTGTTACCAAATTTTTTGGAACTTTACAATTATTTTAATATTTGCACGCATCACAGTTATTTATTTTATTTATGCGATGATTTAAACAATTTTAAATGCTCAGAAAGAAAATCTTGTTAAATAAAGCGTCTCACAAAGATGACGAATATGTATGAAATTATAATTTCTTCAATAGTGCACTATATCCAAAAATAACAAAGTTGATACTGACTGTACGTCACCTAATTAAACGCGAATATGCGAATTTTGAGATTCTTATTGTCCTTTGCCAGTAAAGTGACAATACAGTTTATGTTATGATTATTAAAATAAATGCATTCTTTGAAATTGAGTTATTATAATATTGAATACAGAAATTAATATCTCTGGTAACAGATAGACAGACAGATAGAAAGAAAAAGAGAGGAGAGAGAGAGAGAGAGAGAGAGAGAAAGAGAATCAAGACGTAATAAATAATTCTAAAAAAGCACGATAATGATTTTATTTCTTTTCTAATTTTATGAAATTTAATCTTTTTAATTTTATGAAATTTATTTTCATTTTCATTTTCTACTTGTGCACAATAAAAAATATTTTTACATTATGTAATATTCCATAAAATATTTCATGAAAAAAAATTTTATAAATTTGTATAGAATATATAGCATAATTGAACATACATGCAATTATCTGTACAATATATTAAAAATTATTTTTACCTTTGCTTATCACAAGTAGGATTAACTAATGTGTATATAAATATACACTTTTAAGTATAGTTCTACATTAACTATATTCTTTAAAGTGAATTCTATTAAGCAATTTTTTATATATGTTGTAAATTTAAAATATAAATGTTACAGACTTTTTTTCTCTTATATTTATTTTTCTCTTACCTTTGACATTAATTCCTCAATAGGTATCAATGGACTATTAAGTGCTGGAGCTTCTTCAGCTATTGGTAAACGGTAAAGAGCTTCCACGAGTTTCTCTGTCTGATTCTACATAAAAATCGACTACTTTATCATACTATTTTTTTTATATTTAATGTACTATATTTATATATAATCTTTCACATTTAAATATACAACAGTTTTACTTAATATTTGAACTTCATTATTTATTCTAAATAAAAGATAATATTAATTCTAAATAATAAAAATATTAATGATACTAAATAAAGATAATTCTAAAATAGGGAGACAAATTCATTAGTTCTATATTAAAAATTAGAAAAAAATACTTTGGTAATTTTACAAAAATCTATTTTATTGCTTAATATTAGCAAAACAAAATATTTACATAATCAATGAAAAACATTAATATATTAAACATAATTAATAGATTTGAATACGCTCTAATAAATACAAATGGACGCGTAAATAATAAATAAGTTTATTCTTTACCCTTCCATTATTTCCTTCATGATTATTATTGTCTGTTTGTCTCGTGCTGTTAATTACTGCATTTGAATGATTGCCTTCCTCCAAACAGGATTTCTTCCTCATTGTTGGCATTTCTGATGACTATTTAATTGAAATTTATTTTTTTATAGATATTTCAAATATTTTTCTTTAATAAAAATTGTTAATTATAATGATAATTTGTTTAATTTACATAAACCTTTTTAAATGAAATGTGGACAATGAATCACTTACAATAGAATTGAATTGCTGTTCATAGAAATTGTAAAAAGGCAAAGGCCTGTTGACAGCTGCCACATCGTATAATGCAAAGGTATTCAGTTTCACGTTACTTTTTAATAACTGAGATAAAGTTTGACTGATTTCTCTAGCGCCGCCAATTAGAGCAATCTAAATTATAATAGTATTTTTAATTACACCGATGTATTAATAAAAAGGATAAAAAAATAGATAATTTAATCTATGATAATGAAGCGAATAGAAATGTAGAAAATAAAAATGAATCTCTCGCTATCAAAACTTAATCGTAAATACCTCAAAATTCTTTTCACCAATACAGGTTCGACGTGATCCAACGGATTTTATAACTGATTTTGCGGCTCGGGAAAACATGGTTAAGTATACTAAAATAATTTAAAAAATTTTTAACGACTTCATCAGACGTCCGACATATTCAAAATGATTGAGCAATGAGCATACGGCGTTTGTTACAAATAAACATCGATTCTTTCAATTTCAACTGTTTGAATATGTAAGAAAAATTAAAATATCGTACAATTTTACATTCGACGTTTTATTATGCAAATATAAATGTTATTCGAAAATGCTTACGCTAACTAAATTAATAAAGTAATATTAATTTTATTTAATTAAAATATAAAATCAAGATAAAATTTCTCTTCTGGGATCAAAATTTTTACCTCAAAAAATACTTTAAAATA
>Ga0157364_1008567_pt1 | contig 10592 bp, 12 predicted proteins | sample AttsexASBM2_FD_111476 | JGI IMG/M metagenome (GOLD analysis project Ga0157364, IMG submission 111476) | Fungus gardens microbial communities from leaf cutter ant in Ribeirão Preto, State of São Paulo, Brazil - Atta sexdens ASBM2 | ecosystem: Host-associated > Fungi > Mycelium > Unclassified ... | reverse complement strand
CATACATACATACATACATACATACATACATACATACATACATACATACATACATACATACATACATACATACATACATACATACATACATACATACATACATACATACATACATACATACAAGATACATACATGCGCGCGCGCGCATACACCCCCCACACACACACGATGTATGTAAATGTCTGATTGTAAAACAATTTGCAGACATCTCCATTTTGTGTTAAACTTTAATAATATCGGATAGCACAGAGAAATACGAAACACAAAGATAAAACAGTACTTTCAATGCAGTGATTTAGTATGCGCGATAAAGCAAACATTGTATTTGTAGAATAGTAAAGTATAATATGGGGTTTTATATTTTCCAATCAATAATAAGCTTTGGTAAAAAGAAATCTTATTCCATGCATACAAAGTCCAAGGTGATGATATGGTATGATTGTCGGATATTAAGGTAAATTGAATCCATCCAATTAAAGCATAAAACAATGTAAAGAATACCGCGATACTATTTAGCCGAAACAAAAATTTCTTATTCCTTATTTTATCTCAAAGTTGCACAAGAATGGGAAAAATTATGCGAGAATGTGAAATATTCTATAAATTATACTGTCTGACAGGTATGTATGCCGTATTCATTATATGATTGCAACATGTGTTTTATATAACAAATTTAATTGGATGTACTATTATCCGCCACAGATTAAAAGTCTAGTATAACCTTAACCCAACTTTAAACTATAATATAAGAATTTTGATTGATGAAAAATTGACACGAGAAAGAATTTATCAAAAAATAAATTGTTTTGACAAAGATCATCTCACGTGAATTGAATTCGCACTATATGTAATGCCTTTATATCAATTATAATATTATGTATGTGCGCTAAAACGCACATTAATGCATCCCCAATCAATTTTATGATGCAACCATCACATGGATTGTGTATGCTTATCTATAGAATAAATACATAAGTGCACTCTAATGAAACACTTATAATTTCTGAACCTATAAAGCTTAAAATACAATGTTGTTGAACAGAGTATTGATTTGCGTTCTGTTATTAAACCCGTTCCTACAGTAGTTGCAGGTAATCCTAAGATATTGCAAACTAGTTGTAACCGCTGTTCGTGTCACACTATTCATTAGAGATTGAGCATTATGAGTTGAAGATTAGAATTCAAAATAAAATGAATTAAAATTAAAATTATCTGATTGATCGAATTCTAATTCGCAATCCTCAGTCTCCAATGCGTAGTGTGATACAGACTTTACGCATGGAGTAAACATTTAATTCCGTAAATAATTTTGTATTGTATAACGTATAGATGTAATGAAATAAATAATTTTAATTCTCACGCAAAATCTATTTGCGATTCCTGCAATGAAAATGAACGTGGTTTCAATTTTTTTTCCTTCTATTAATCTAATCCTTTCTTTTTTCTTGTTTTGTAAAGAATTTAAAAAATTAAATAAAAAAAAGGAAAAATGACGTCCCATATACCGACCATGTTTTATTTTGGCTCCATATATTTGAAAACTGCTGAAATGTATCATAAATATTATTTATAAGTTTGTATTTAGTTCTCAAGTTTATTCCATTAATATCGCTTTTAATACGCAATAAATAAAATTAATAATTTTTTACAAGTCTATTTTCGAAACATTATGTCCTATGATAAATCCTATTAGAAATCTCAATATATAAGTATATAATGTATCCTCATGACAAATTTTCGTATCAGGTATATTATAAAAATTTCCATTATTTTTTATCATTTTCCAATAAATTTTAAATATATGTAGTTCTTTCTTGAATTAACATCTCGTCATCCGTATTCTGTAATTAAATAAAAAAAAAACAGCGAGCTATAATATCATATAATCTACAATATACATAAGAATGTGAACTAGATTTTTAGTGTAATTGGAATGAATAACGAAACGCAACCTATATCATTGCCTCGCTGTTTTTATTATTATTATTATTATTATTATAAAATGCATGCGTCGAATGCAGATGACATTTAAGACAGAGAGCTGCATATTTTTAAAATTGCATATATTTAAAATTTATTTTAAAAAACAATAAAAAAAACAATGGAGACACATATATATGTTACGTATCGTTAATTTTTTCTCAGGAAAGTCGAATCAACTTTCTCGTCAGTTAGACGACCAAAAAGAGGTAACAAGTCAAAATTACAAAACACAATTTTAATTGCAATCCCTAATTCTGTGGAATTTCGCAATTATGAATCGAATAAATTATACCGGGTATATAAAAAAATAATTTTTTAATACTATTCTATTTCTCCTCTCTCTACCTCTTTTAATTCCTCTTCATTGTAGAAAGTTATCATGCTACAAAACGTGAGCAATTCTTCGGCCAGATTTCAATTAATGGCAAAACCTAATTATTCTCAATTCACTGTCATGATCGAACCTAAAACACAAACAAGGAATATTTCTCCAGGGATGCATAGAAAATTGATTATTTTCTTTCGTGGCAATATCTTGGACGAACCTGATGAAACGTTAATAATAAATGTGCAACAAGGACGTTCGGTGATTATTAAATTACGCGGGTATCGAGATCCACCATTATTGAGAGGTAAATGAATTTACAATTGTAATAAACTCGTTGGTACATGTATAAATTGCATGTATGAAAAAATATATATAAAATGTAGAAGATAAAATTGATACGGTATGTAAGAAAAATTCAGGATTGTAATCTTCCACACACCACACACACACACACACACACACACACACACACACACACACACACACACATATGTATATCATTGTTTTTTATAGTGATTAATATCCCCTATTTCCAATATTCATTGAAAGAACTGCAAACAATGATAAAAGATACGAAATGGATTATAGAAATTCCATATCGAAAAACGGATTCTTACGAGGAAGTATAACTCTATTTTCTAATTTTTAATGACATTCAAAATAATTATATACAGTTACTAGTTAAAAAACTATTTTAATAAAAACTTACAGTTTACCGACACAGATAAGAGTACATCAGATACATCTATAGAAAGTGTAACGCGATATAGGAAATTGAAGAGCTTTGACTGTGGGGAGTGTCTGGTAGGTGAACAAGTTACCTTACCCCTGATGATTAAAAATGTCGGTGGCGAGGGAAGATTCTTTATTATGAGCGAAATAGATTGGAGTTCGATGCACATCGAGGTAAAAATAATAATACTATAAAAAAATAGAAAAGTATAATTATTGACAATAACTATACAAGTATATTCCTATCTTACTTTAGGATGTTACTAACAATAATATACTGATTTTACCATCTTTTGCTATATGGCCTGTGTATTTTATCCTCAAACCACAAGAACATATATGTCTGTACCTCTACTTCTTTCCTGATGCTCATGGAATGCATGTAAATTATAATGCAAAAAAAATAAATTTTTATATCTTTTCTGTTAGAATGTCTTTCCTTCTTTTTTCCCAATTAGAACATCTAGATACACAAGTACAAGTATCTATAAATTGAAATACTTTCTATACTTTATAAATAATAAATATGGTATGCAATTTCCATTAAAATACCTAAGAACTTAGATACTTCCAAAAAAATACCCATAGATACTTTTTTGATAAAGTATCCTATGTCCGTTTTCATAGTCAGACCTTGTACTTAAGGCTTCTTTAAAGGCTTTATCTTTAGATGCTCAGCAGCCAATCAAATAATTCGTAGAATATCTAAAAATAAATTTAAGGAAAGCCTTAAATATAAAGCCTGACCATGAATATTAGATACTTTAGTGAAAATTGCACATGGTACCTAGTACTAAATATGGAAAGGTCTCAACTCAGGTACCTGTATAACATATGTATCTAGATGTGTTCCAATAATGTATCTTTCTAAGTTTCTTTTTTCTAAAATTAGGTGGAAACATTATATACGATTTGCAACAATTGTTCCGTGGTAACAACAGAGATCATTGGAGATGGAATCATGTACGAACAATAGTAAAGAGAGAAAGGTACTTATTTATATATATATATATATATATATAGTATTTTTATTTACAAAATGTATCATTTTATCACGCACACTCGCACGCACGCACGCACCATTATAAACACAATGGTAAGAAGCAATGATCATGTTTCGAAATACTAGGACTGAAAGTCTATACTTCACATGACGTATTATAGATTTCCAATACAGTGTAAGTATATCGGAATACGATCATAACGTAGGTTGCGGAAATTTTTAGAAACAAAAAAATTCTTTTTATGAGAAGAGATCTTTGAAATAGGCATTTTCTCTTTTTTTTTGACATGTTCACTTTTTTAAACTTCTTCCAAACTTTCTCAGTCCCTTTCACTCTTAGAATCTTCTTTACTTATGTCATAAAGAAGACGACAATAAATGTTTCTAATTTTAGCTAAGAATATTACAAATTTATTAAGTCAAAGAAATTCTCTCTCTTTCTCTCTCTCTCTCTCTTTTTATTAAAGTATTGTGTAATACAGCTTCGATCAATTTCATCATCTTAGGAACATTTTTTCAAACATGCAATAAAAAATCCAATAGAGTCACTTTCGGGACCAAATCTGCATACTTTTTTCGCATTCTCATTCGTTAAACCATTTATAATGTATCCTCGAGTGCCATATTTGTCTGTTTTTATTCGATCTTTAACAGATTGTAATTGCAATTTTGGAAATTGTTTCAATGCCCAAGCGATAATTCCTTCATTCTCTGCTATTGTGATAGTGCATGTACTATACACCAATGTCCCTTTTGGTTTCAAAAGACGTACGGCCTATATAATAATAAAAATAATATTTATTTTTTTTAAAGTTTAATCTACGTGTATATATAATTAATAGATTACAGATACATGTTTATATGACAAATAATTTAATTTGTGTACTTACGGTAGAAAAGAGATTTCGCTGCAAAGGAATGTAAGAATGAAGTTGCATCGGCGTGATCGTATTGTATAATTGCGGTCTTTGACCTAACGCACTGCATGGAGTATCTAAGAGAATACGATCGAAATAATTTTCTTCGAATGGAGGTCCGTCAGTATGGACGAAACTATGTTCTCGTTCGATCACAGCTTTTGTAGCATCATAACAAAATATTTTTATATTTTTATCATTACACTTTTCCTTAAATCGTTTCACTTTACCTGAATTTTTCTCCAGAGCTATTATTGTACCCTGGAAATTATATCAAAGATGATAATTAAATTCAGTGAATACACTACATATCTACTTTTTTTTCTATTATTATAGTTTCGTGCTTGTGCGAATTTAAATAAGTAGATAAAGTATACACAGTAATTCGAAAGAATAATGATATGTACTGTGTAACAAAGAAATTCTTTTTTTCTTTAAACATTTACCTGTCCTTTCATAAGCAAGGAGATATGTGTAGTTTTGTTACCAGGTGCAGCACACATGTCCAGAATTGTTTCACCTGGTTGAGGATTTAAAACTAGGCTACACATAATAGAGGGCAAATTTTGTAATAATGCATGTGGTCTCAAAGATTCATTATTTACATTCAATTGTGGAACTCGTGAGATTACATCAGTCATAATTATTGCAATACCACTGGAAATTTAGTAAAACAATTTAGTAGAAAATAAAAAAGATTTAATAACGGGAATAAAGTTATCATCATGCGTGTAAAATTTTAACATTTAAATGTGTATCTACAATGTATCTACAATGTATCTACAAAAATGATAGTTCTTTATAAACCATCTATTCTAACATAATTAAGTGAGCCAGCTTCTCGCGTATATTTGGAACTCTATACCATGGATTTTTAGCTGCTTTGCAAAATAATTCTTTCCTTGTTTGTCGAAGAATGCCGTTACCTAAATATATCTTATTACTATTTGCATATGGTTTAATTAAACCTTTCTTACATTGACCAGTAACATCAGCGAATACACTAATTTTAGTATTAATGCTTAAACCTATAATTAAATAAATTTAATTACAAGATTCTTTTATGAATACTTTTAATTACAGAAAGAATTCTATGTACACAGACTCTACCATTTGGCATTCCAATAACGCCAGGAGCATAAACATGAGAACCTCTTAGCACAGCCGCACCACATATAGCATCAACGATAATTTCATCTGGATATATCTTTAAATCAAGAGATACCGAAAAATCCCAACTGTCGACTGCAACTATTCCATTTGGAAGATCTGGTAAGAAGTGAATAGATGGATCCGGTTTGCCATCCTAACGTAATATATAAATAGGTATCACATGTAAAATTTTCTTGTAAAAAAAAAGTACGTATCTAGAAATGATATCTAGAATATACTATACAGAATATATCCAGGCCAAAAGACAAATCATATTTTTTTTGTTTTAGAATTACGAAAGTTTAAGGAATAACAATGTATCTCAGATATGTCAAGATTATATAATATCTTGGAATATACGAGAATTTAATTAATTAAGTGTAAGTTTTTTTATACTATAATTTATAACTGAAAAACAACTATATGTCATAATTACTTCTTATTGTAGCAAGAGTAGCATCAAAATTATTAAATATCATAATTATGTATTACTAAAAAAAATTGATTTATTTGACGTACTTGCTTTAATGCTTTATATAAATTATCCAGATCGTTCGTATAATAATCCGTAAAACGATCTAGTCTATAAAAACTCTTCTTAGGTGTTGTACATAACCATTTACATAGAGCATTAATCTTTTCCTATAATTTTCGTTTTTCTTTAATACAGATAGAAAATATTTGATTTTGTGTAAAGTGGTGAAATAATTTACGAAATGTTATTAAAATACCTCAATTTCAGATTGTTCCAAGTATTTATCATTAGTTATCGCTTTTCTCAAGTCTTCTATTAATTCATCACATATTTCAAGTTTATGTTTAAAGGGCAAACAATGCACTTGTAATAACGTCATCTCTCTCTTTCTATTTTTCTATTTTTCTTATTTATCTTCATACGAATCTTGGTTCTTCAACTATTATTCAGCAGTTAGTTGAACGTCTAATATAGGGTAATTGTCGATGCAATTTATAATTTAGATAGATATTTTCAGATCCAGATAAATTTTGAATATCTTCTGAATTATTGTTCAAAATTTCTCTTGAACATATATAGGAATATATTTTATTAACTAGGAAGTTTCTATTTAACCATTTGGTAAAAATGAAGAATTTGAAGGCTAATTGATTATACAAAACATAACGGTTGATAAAACTCTCGCATAAAAATTTCTTTTATTTTCATAACAGTTCTCATTTGCTACGCAGCTATTTATTTTTATGTGGCAAGTTTAGAGTGTAATTAGGAAACAAAAATCTATCAATTTTTGACATTTACGGGACATGACAACATCCTGTGTGTAAGTAAATGGAGGTTTGTATATATAAAATCACTTGTGCGCTTTTCACATATTTAATTATTGTCATATTTATTATCCTAGTAAATATCAATTAACAGCTGGTATCATGATATCAATATTATATTTTCCTATTCAACATTGTAACTTATTGTTACTTATAAAAGCATTATATATTATACTTATTTGTTGAATGAGAAAATAATAACTATACTCATGCATGATACGTCACTTATATTAAGGTTTGCCCGAGATGATTATTTAAAAATAAAAAAATAAATGTCTTAAATTTATAATTATCCGTAGCGAATAATTAACAACAATAAATTAATATAATTGAAGTTATCCAGATAATACGTAATAATTGTAATAAATTAATTTTTCTTTTATGTATAGACACTCGCGATAAATTAATACGATACTCATTTTATTTTTTTAATACAGTTTTGACCAATATGCCACAAACAAAATGTCTACCTTTGGAAGAGTATCAACAACTTTGTTTAGATTTAGATCGAATACGCAAAGAAACTGCAAGTCTTCATCAGAAATTATGTCATGCTAGAAGAAATTTAGAGGAGGAAAAACGTAAACGTCGAACAATCGAGCATTATAAAAACTTGTTGGTAAAACTTCATCTAGCATTAATTTCCTAAGCTTTCTTATACATATAAAAAATTGTTTTAAAGATATATATTATTAAATTATAAAATATTTATCATTTAGTTTTAAAGCAAGTATATTTGTGTTTCAAAGGAAAGCCAAATCAATACGGTTAAAAAAGTATTATTTCATGACAGAGAAGTAAACTTGAACGAAGATATAAGAAAGAAACTAGAATTTCTGAACAAACCCGAAGTAGAATATACAAATAATAATTTAATTGTTCAAGACAAATGGAGTGATAGACAGTAGGTATAGAACTAGCATAAAATATTGTATAATATATATTCTATTTACACAAAAATTCCATGATTTTTATAGTCTGACTACAATAGTGGAAACGGATTCTACAGGTTCGATATTAAGTGATTTAAATTGTTTATCCAAGTCAGAAGATGATTTGGATACCGATATTATCATAAAGGTTCAGAGAGAAAAAAAGTGGAAAGAGTATAAACCTAGTGGTGAATATTCTATGAATAAACAGTGTGGCACATTAAATAAAATTGTAGAATTTAATTCGCCAGATGGAATAACAGCAAATATTAAGACAAAAGATAGTGTACATTCTGTACCTGTCACAACCCAAATTGCATCTAACAAAGAAAATATTGATTCTAAATTATCCAAGATCGAATCGTCTTTTGCTAATCACAGCTTTATATCAAAGATAGTTATTAAACCGGAAACATGTACTCCATGTGGTAAGAGGTAATATCTAGGAAGATGATTAGCGACAGTTGTATAATGAAGATACAATTAAAGATTTAGATCATTAAGTTATATATCTCATTTTCCTTCTGTTTGATGTTAGAATCAGATTTGGAAAGATAGCACTAAAATGTAGAGATTGTCCTGTTACATGTCACACAGAATGCAAGATTCAAGTTACTTTAGTTTCATGTGAATGCAGAAAATCGCTAACGCTATACGGTAGATCTGTAAGTACTGTACGAAATAATAACACAATACTTTATGTACTTTTTGTGTCACTATTTGTATTTCAGGTTGTCATGAAGTAAATGCGATGCTAGGAAATTTGTTATTTAACTGGTGGATTAATCTGGAAATATAAAAAGCTATACCACGATTAAATTGAATTAAATCTTAATTTAATTATCATTTATAGACTATTGTTAATAGCTAGATTACTGACGATAGATATAATTAAAAATATGCTATTTTAATTGAAAATATGCTATTATATAATTGGAGGTATTCAATAAATTTGTAGCATTCATACATATACATAATGATCGTTGCTTTCTGTAGCTCGCTATTCAGGGTTGCCAAGTTGAAAAGAATAATTTCCTTAGAATTTATAATAAAATTTCCCGAGAAAAAAAATAGAAAATTTTATAAAAATTTAGGGAAAGAAATCACAAAATTTCTGAGAAAAAATTTCCAAAAATTATTTTTTATTTTATGTTTAGTAAATAATGGCACAAATCAAAATATGTAGTTTTATACATTTCATAACAATTGTGTTGTAACTTTCTTTCATATTTAAAAAATTATAAAATTTCCTGATTTTTCTTTAAATATTGGAAAAGTTTAAAAATTTCAGTAGATTTCAATTAAAATTATGTTTTCTTATCATAATTCATTAAATTTCATTGAATCTTAAAGAAAACAGAAAATTTCTCGAAACTTGGCAACCCTGATCCAACTGCCTAGTACGTTTCAGCACGTTTCGCGCTGTAATAGGCTTTCTATAAGAAGCTATTACTCCAGAGCCACAATAGATTTTTAAGTCATAAGAAATGAACGAATCATAATCAATTAAGCGGGGAACACAGACTCTTGCATAATGCATAACACATGAGGCATAAGAAGATGAACCAATCAAAATTCTTCGTTTTCTTCTTTTCCATGAAATAAAGGACACTGATTGATTGATTTTCTTATGCTTCATGTTTTATGCGTTATGCAAGAGTCTGTGCTCCCCGCTTTATTTTCCTCGCATTTAACCATAAATCCGGATCTACAATAGGATTTTAAGCATTAGCAATCGAGAACATGCAAGACAGCGTTTTCGCATTTTTCTATCCCATGTCTTTCCCACGATTGGTTGTTCGAATCACGCATCCTCTGTCCCGCGTGTTGATTCCCGTACCATGTGATTTCACTCTCAAGCGAGGAGCACAGACTCTTGCATAATGTATAACACGTAATGCAAAAAGAAATTGAACCAATCAAAGTTCTTTGTTTCCTTCTTTTCCATAAAATAAAGAATAAATATAATTGCTTGAATTTTTTATGCTTTATGCATGAGTCTATGCTCCCCGTTTTAACAAACAGCCATAAGAAATGGATGAATCATAGTCATTGACTGCATTCAGCAGACTCAATAGTTGAGTGGGCACTCGCTGCTATTGATGTTTGATTCTTTTAGATCTATTAGGTGTACAAAAAAGTTCTGAGCTTTTTTTTGTAAAATTCAATCTTTATTCAAAAACAAACGAAAAAATATGGCTTGCTGCGTAACGCCAAGCTGTTCTGCAAGCTCCTTTTCAGTT
>Ga0157364_1008566_pt1 | contig 10593 bp, 9 predicted proteins | sample AttsexASBM2_FD_111476 | JGI IMG/M metagenome (GOLD analysis project Ga0157364, IMG submission 111476) | Fungus gardens microbial communities from leaf cutter ant in Ribeirão Preto, State of São Paulo, Brazil - Atta sexdens ASBM2 | ecosystem: Host-associated > Fungi > Mycelium > Unclassified ... | reverse complement strand
ATTGCCCGAAAGATGGGAAAAATGTATAGTTAGCGAGGGCAAGTACTTTGAATAAATTTGTTTTTGCTTCCTAGGAAAAAAAATGTGTTTTTCTGACTAAAAAACAGCGGATTTAAGCTTATATGACTATACCCTTATATGACTACCTGCATATAATTTCAATTGCGTTCAAGCACCACGTGTAAACCTCGAACGTTATAGACTTCGCTACAACATTACTCTTGATGTCTTTTGCCTTTTTCGTATCCTTTTTTCCTTTTATATGCAAGGCCTATGTTTTCGCTCTAAGCCCTACGAATTCGGACATGATGGCCGTTGTTCTCGTCTTTCAAAAGGCCAAGAATTTTTTTATTTGTGATACCGATGTTGACAGTGTAATCGCTCGTGTCAAATTTACTTATGCGTTTCATGATAGCGTAGATATCGTCATATTCTGCATGGTATATGAGGCTATCAATATCGATATACATAATTTTGCATTTTTCATCAAACAGCGGTACCATGTACTCGTAGTAAAAGTCGTACAAATACGTCTTGGCTGCACATACCCTCGTATATCCATTTGTCAACTTCACCTCGAACGCAGTTCTATCGCGACCAGATTCTCCGAAAAGACGCTACGGTAAAAATTTGATTTCGCGATCATTGCCTCATCATATTTGTTTTCCTATAATATTTTGTTAATAACTTTACATCGACGCACACGTTTTCCTGGTTTTGTCAAATACCGCGTTATTCATAAAGTTTATATATTCACAAGTTTATATATATTTTTTTCAAAATCATTTTTGGCCAAAGTTCTAAATTTTGTGTTTAGTTCTATATAATCGCGTAACCATGGAGATTGCGCGAATTACAATATATGATGAATCTTTATGATACGGAGACCGTGACGAGTACACTGCTGCAGGTTATGATAATGTAATGACGTAATTGCTTGTCGTATAATGTTGCGAGAAGCTTATCATCGCACTTGTTGGGTGATTTCTCGCGCATCTGATAGAACGATAGGTCAGTGAAATGTGCGTCATGAAGATATTGCGGGACTTCACGTCTACTTCGAGAATATAGCCTGTTGCCGAATCTAATCGCGATGGTTGTAAAATCAAAACTTTGTACATCATCGATCCATCGAAAATCAGCGCAAGGCAATAGTTGACACATTACTCAGCCGTACAGATTGTTGACGTCATAGTACATCAAGTACGATGACAGTTTCGATGGATTGTATGACGCATATATTTGTTGTTGGCTTGCACGTACCTGTTTAAACATTGACTCAGACCATCGCGTACTGTACTCGATAAACATGACCATGTCAATGTCTGTGAGCAATTCAAATTTACGCCAGTATGTTTTAACAATGTGAAGCCCGATAAGATATAATAATACGCAGGATCAAGGAATAATTCGCGAAAATTCGCGAAAATTCGCGGAAATTTCGCGAAAACGTTGGCCAACAACAATATGTCCGTTTTCAGATATAGATCACTATATTCACTGAGTGTCCAAATGGAGAACGCTGCCACACATTGACGGCGTGCGCATAAGCATTCTCAGATACCGTGTCGTCTGTCAATGAACTGTAAAACAACTCGCGAGGTAGTAAACGCAACTTTTTGATACAGTCAATGTACTCGTATAGAAAGACGTTCTTTCGTATCAAAAATTAAAATTTTCTTCGGATAAATTGGAAAATTCGTGTTGCAGTATCCGTAACTTATCTTTTTTGAGAAAAGACTAATTTGTCCAAACTAGAAGCGAGAAATCTGTATGAATCTATAAACCATAATTTTACACAATTTTTTTTGTTAATTTTAATACTATCGACATGTTTAGTAAACAAGATATATTTTTCTTTAATTATTGATAAAAGATCAATCTTCGTATACGATGGATTTTCTTGATGATGAAATGCGCGTCGTAGCCTAATAAATTATGGAAAACTATGGGTATGCAACGCGAATCCCTATAATTTAGATTGCAATTTAAGTGTGCGGGACTTCTGTATCGCCTGATTAAATGACAATGATCGCGTATCGTCTAGTGCAAACGGTTTCTCACACACATGGCATTGCGTGGCGCTGTTAAATTTTTGCCAGTCGTTTCGCGTGAATTCGCCATGTACCCAGAGTAATTCTCATGGGTACATTAGCCGAAATTATAGACTGTACACTATGCGCCAAATTTTTTAGTTCTTCTGCAAATCACATTACAATCCTTATCACGGTAAAAACGATAATCCAACAGCTGTGCACGTAATATCCGATATTAAACATATTATGATACGTAGCTAATCCTTTGTTTTCTCCAATGCACACTCCAGGTCGGCATAAACTTCGAATGGGACGCGTTCCTTCCTGCAATGGTTGTCGAAATTTAGCCATTTATCATCCTCGCTCGATAGTCTGATCGCAGTCATTCAGCTTTCCACAGTCCTCGCTGTGGATTTCCAATTTAGCGCTCGAATTGAAATAGCAGAAATAGGAGACATCTGAAAAAATTGCCCATTTATTAATATTAATTTATTATTTTTATTATTGTTATTATTATTTTTATTATTTTATTATTGTTATTATTATTATTATTATTATTGTTATTGTTATTACATACTTATTCCAAAAATATTTTCTGTTCTTTTTTCTGATAAGTTGAGCTTACTAATTGGGATAAATTCTTGATGAGTGCAAAATCCTCTATCATCCTCCATGTACAAGAGGTTTACGTATTTGATTCTCTTTTTGGTCGATGAGTCGTATCAATACAATCCCGTTTTCATTGGAATAGACGTTGATGGAAATGTCATTCAAAGTTTCGAATTTCTTAATTTGACTCAACGTCATTGGAAATTCGAGATGCCCGCGAGATTTAGAACTGACATATTATATAATGCGGATACAAGGATTCTCGATGTATATTTCCTTGAACCGGGTGTAGAGCGGCAATAGACCGTGCAGAGCACGCTGATTACTGCTTTCTTTAACATAATTTCTCGCGAGAGTTTGATATGACATCCCGCGCGCACGATCGTTTGTTCATGTTAACCGTTAAATTTAGTATACGCGACAATACTCTGCCACTATTGCATTCCTCTCTTCCAGCGAGGTAGGCTCGACAACGTGCCAACATGTACCATTCGCGCAAATTGCAACCGTATATCGTACTCATGAGCAACTTCGTCGCGCAGTTAATTTTCTCTCGTCTCGGTAGAATTCCTTTTTTTATAACGAGGAATTTGTTTGATCTTAAAGAAATGCGACAGAAAGTGTGTTTTTATGCAGTCACTTCTGGGGGCGATGTAAGATCTCGAAAAAACGATTGTTGGGCGCCAGGCACGAGTGCCACTCTTTATCAAAATTAGTCAGGATATTCCCCATGCAATATTCTGCAAAACTGCGTCGACTCTTAGCTTCGGAAATGGTAGAGGGGGCGATTCGCGGTCGAGGATAGAGGATCGTGTAGAGAAGCGAATGGGCGACGGCAATAAACCACACAATAATTAATAACAATAAGAAGTAACAAATATATTTGATTAATCTTCGACTCTCGTTCGTACTCATTGACAAGACCACGACAACAGTATGCGATCGAAATGCGTTATTTTAGCCTCGCACATACTCCGATACGCTCTATGCGGTGCGTATTAATTAACTCTCGACGCCACGTAAGAATACTTTTCACAAATCGCACGAACATTAGCTCAACATTCTAATAGTCAAGACGGTTATGGTATCACCGTAAATACGTGACTTCGTACTCGTTCGCGGAGCATCGAACTATTTTTCATTTATCAGAAATAGATAAAGAACACGCAGACATTACGATACGAACTTCCGATACGCGACAAGACTTAACGGAAATGACTAGGCTGTGACTTAGGCGGACGCAGAAAGTAATTCTCCCGAAAATCTCGAAATAACGAGTCGTCGCGGTAGGTGATACGCTCAGACACAAAAACGGCAAAAAACTTGACACACGACAATTCCGTGTACGTCTCACATACAAAATCCGACAACGATAGTTTACGCGCCTCCCGGACATGGAAATTGACAACCTTACAATTGTGTGCTCGTCTCACCCCGGTAGTCCTAGTCAGGTCTTAGGCTCGCTATCCTGGTTCTCTAGGCATCCTGCGTCTCTCGGTAGTGCTCCTCGCTTGCTCGCACAAGTGCTGATCCTTCCGGGAGCAGTGATTGCTATCTCCACAAGGGAGCCTTATTGCATCTAATTGTGCGGGGCCCCACAAGCTCCGTGAATCACGCACCATCACCCACGCATGCTGCGTCCTAGCGCGCAGAATTCGACTGGGTCGCAGAGTTTCCTTCGGCTGCCTCAGAGATTCTCCCTGATCTCGGTTTTGCGGGGAACTTGCATCTTGGTGTCGGCGTAGTCGGTGCCTCCGCTTCCGATCCTGGGTGATCTTTCAGGAGAGAGCTCTGTCATGAGGTCTCTCGCTGATTCTTGGGCATAGAGTGGCCATTCCGACTGCTGTCCTCGCGGTCTCGATGCGCCTGTAATATGTGGTAATAAAACATGTTTCGGACCAAAGCAAAAATATCGAAATGCGGAGCGATATCATCTGCGTCTTGTACGACGCTGGGCGCCCGGCCAATCCGTCCTCCATCATTCCTCTTCCGACTCTCGATCCGGTCGTTCATCTTCTCTCTTCATCTATTGTTCGGTGAGACGAGGCAAATTTGTAAGGTCGTAAAGAGGTCACCAATTATCCTGCATCGCGGTACGATAACGCAAAGAATGACAAATCGATGCAAAAAATTCGTGGGACAACCAAATAAAACGAAACAAACGTGAAATCGATAAAATAACACAACAAGAGTACGCAGATACGTTCGCCTTCTAAAAAGTGAAAGAATCCAGAATTGCGCTGTTCGGGTCTTCCGACTCTTGTGACGGATGGAAAATGTCACGTGATATAGTTCGTAGCTCCGGGTGGCAATTCTTTTGGTCGTGAATTCGCCATTAAAAATAGTATTTATTTTTCTAAAGTAGTCATATCATTGCATTACACTATGCACATGTACGAGCATAATTTCACTCGCGTCTTCAAGAAATCGGCGAGGCTCGATATGTTTAGAGTTTATCACAACACCCATCAGAATACGGCTTTCGAACACTGTTTCGATGACGCATCAATGGAGTCCATACCCGGCGCCCACATGCACGAATTTTCCACGCACAGATTCCTTCAGACTCTTGAGCTGCGCGATACATGCGAGTGATTGTCTATTACCGATTGATAATTGCGGACGTTTGATACGGCTCTGCTCCTCCAATGATTCTATAAATTCGTCGCATCGCTGTTCCCACGCGCTGTGCTCGTCTACAATACTAAACAAGGTAGCTTGCTCAAATCGCTCCATGTTGCTCCATTTGCACTGTCGAATTGATTAATGACGTTATTTGAATAATAAATAATTTTGAATTTTGAACAAATAAATTATTTGATAAATCTTGTTTTATATCATTATGTGCGCTATTTTTATTAATATTAGACATCTCATGCCTTAAAAAAATCTTAAATTATTAACACTAACAAAGCAGCTATACTTCAATAAAATTGCAAATGTTGCATTTTTGCAGGTATTGTATCAAATTACATTGATGATGTTTTCGCCAAAACATGTAAATGTCCTTGAAAACATTTTTTATATTACGTTGACAAAGTAGTTGTATATTAGTTGATATTGCACTATTTGACAACGTTGCATTTGTAATTATATTAATGCTTACCATTCTTGAGAAATATTAAATTATGTTAACGAAGTCGCATTGAAATTTGTAAATTTGCTGAGATTGCAATTTTTGGTGTTAGATTACATTAATGTCATCACCGGATGTCTCTAAAAATCTTTTATTATAAAATCTGACGTTTGCATGTTTGAAATTATAGATCGGAACTGGTCTTATGAATATCTGCGAGAATTTTTGCGGAAAATCAGTTTGTGTAAAATAGCTAACCGTAATCGCCATATTTAATTAGCAATCGGGAACTCGATTTCCGCAATGTGCTGACTTGATTAACACTTAATTAAGGTTTTTTTCACATGTTTCTTACCGTTTAACAAATTTAATTGTACATCATTAGAAACGTTCTTAAATTTTATTAATCTTTAATGTTCACTGATGAATAAAATTTAAATTTTCTATCACTGAAAAGATTATTTATGTATACGTTAATGAGATGTTTAAATTTGTAGTAACTGAAAACTTAAATGTATAGAAAAACATTAATTGAAAATTGATTGTTTTAGTTTATTTTCTATCCATCCATTAAATATCCATCAAATTTTATGTCTATGTTTATTTTAAAAAATCTGTAACTTATAAGGAAAGGGCCCCATCTGCTCCTCTTCGATTTTAATGAGTAGTATGTTATTCTCCAGACAAAAATAAATGACCTCAGAAAAAAAAACTTCAGTCAAATGCATCATTGTACATGGAATAATACATCTGAATTTACAATGTAGCGACTATCTACGCGAGCTTATACTATAATTTCAGTGTACATGCAAAATAAGTTAACATGTCAAAAAATAAAACTCCGATTAAATATAACATAACGCGACGAAGTGTGTCTCGAAGCGTAATTAAATAGAAACATCGTACAATAAAGGAAGCGGGAAAGTATCGCGACAATCAACTTTGCATAATGCTCTAATTAATTACATCGCTCTAATTAATTAATCTGTAATTGTGTTAAAACGTATTTAATCGTGCTAAATAACGCGATTTATAATGATAAGAAATGTATAAGGAAAACTTCAGCTAAAATAACATTTTTGGATAGTGTAGGCGCGATGCGGAAACACATAGAACCGCCATGCCAAACTGTGCTAGGTAACGAAGCGCTACTTCCCTCTTCCTTCGCGCCGCCGCCGCCGCCGCTCGAGTGGCCCGTCCTACGAATTCGCGCGGCGCAGCTTAATCGCATATTGGCTTAGACATTTTCTTTTCTAATTCGAAATCTATAGCGAGTATCTCAAAATAGTATAAGAATTTTTTGTTCCCTTTGATCCATTCTCCACTCCCAATGTGCTCGAACTCATCTTAAGGGAGATTCTGTATATATATATATATATATTACGCCGCGAACGCACGAAATGATTTGCACACATCGAGACGCGGTGTGCCGATTTTATATTGTGTGTGATCGCATATTGATGAAAGTGCTTTGGTCGATGAACACATATCTATCATATTTATCGATAAAGAGATTGCCTCCGATAAAAGGTATGTATGGTATATGTACAATACTTCATTATGATTACCTTATTTTAAAAGTTGTGAATCAGTTGTTAAGATATTAATTAAGAAAATATACACATATTTTATGTCGGGAAGAGGTTATGATTTCTGAAATTTTTAAGTAACTGCATACATGCGGTCTTTGAAACAGCTTGTATAATGTATTATTATATGATTATTTAATACAGCTGAAAATAGATTCGGTTAAGTACATTAAAAATACTGATTGTTGCTCATTTGAAAATTAACTAATGTGAAGTGTAGGTCAAATAAAAGTAAGTACAATAAAATCGAATGGATTGATTACAATTATAGATTAATTGAGACAGTTTCTAAATTGAAATTTTTAAGACATTAGAAAGAGTATGAAGTCATTCCAGTTCATTTAAATCATATGTTTAGAAATTCATTAGTTTTACATCATCATAGAACAAATATTAAATAAAAAAGATCACTTTTCATTTAAAAAAAGAAATTAATATTGAAATTTCTGATCTGTACAAAATAATTAGCAGATTTTGCATTCTTTTTGCAAAAGGGATTAGCTTCGATTACTTACTCTTATTAATTTTTACGGACTCTTATTAATTTTTTATCTGACCACCTGTGGCAACATATCCTATCACATCATCACAGTCCTCTTATAAAAGAAAGAAGACTATTTTTACATAAACAGAAATTTTATTGGTTAATGGTGAAAAAAGAATTTGATAATTCCAAAGATATCCAACCAATACATTTTTTCTATATTAGGAACAACTAAAAAGAAACTAAAATGTTAAAATTTAGCCAAAATATTCCTTTGATTGACATCTAATGAATCTTTAATCACCATCAATATCGAACTTGACAAATTTAGAGGCATTTCTTTTAATCCATTAGAACAAACAAAAAATGGTTCGTCAATTTAAGTGAGACAAGCATTTCTGCATATGTAACAAATTTGTTACAACTGGATAGCAATTTTAATTTCTCAGATTCCAACAATAAAGAGAAATCAATTAGGAAATTCATCAAGGATATTGAAAGCTGTTCCAATCGCAATAACTCAGGATTGATATCTAAAATTAGGAACATCGCCAATTCCATCAGTTTTTCCATAACAATCCACACTTGAATATTCATGATAGAAAAATTAATAAGATAGTGAAGTTAACGACTCAATGATGTAATAATAACAAAGACATACTTTTCACACGAGTGGACAAGGGCAATGAAACCATAGCCATATGACTTTTAAAATAACAAGGTTGAACTACTTAAAGAGTCTGATACATATTTGATCGTTAAAAAAATTCGACAATGGTGATTGAAAGAAATCTGAATAATATGTTAAACAAAATGACATCAGAAGAGATTCATTTCGGATAAGGAATTGTGAAGGAATTGTGTCTTCAATCAAGTGATTTTATCTTGCCGAAGGCATATGCTTTATCAAAAATACACAAGGAAGGTGTTCCCTTTAGAATTATTGTTTCTTCAATCAATAGTTTTATATTCGTCAGCTGATTTTTTTGCAAGTTATTATTATCTCTGAAAATATCCCTTTTGCAAAGAATAGAATAAAAAATAGCTTTGAATTTCATAACAAATTAACTGGAATGACGATTGACAAAATAGAGATAATGGTTTCATTAGATGTTATTTCTCTGTTCTAATATTCCATTGGATGGATTGCGCTGAATGGATTGATGAGAAGCTGGGATTCCAAAGGTGTGTACAAACAGAATGAATTCATTAATACGGTCAAATTTGTCTTAACATCGACATTTTACTTTTGATGAGATTATTCACAAACTTTTGGTATACCTATGGGTTCCCTCCTTTCCTCTATCATTTCTGACATTGTCATGGAGGATTTGGAAAAGAGAGTGTTAAATTCTTTACAATTTCGGATTTCCGCATACTTTAGATATGATGATGTCTTTATACTTAAAAATAAGGTCATTCAAATTTTAAATTCATTTAATGAACAGCATAATAGACTTACACTATTGAATATGAGGACACTATTGAATATGAGGAAAACTATTGTCTGAATTTTTTTGATCTATCGATCATCAATAAAGACAATATTATTTTAGATTGGTACCATAAAAAGACGTTCTCGGGCAGGTATTTATCGTTCTATTCGAATTATCTCGCATGTCATAAGATAGGGACCGTATATAGCTTAGTTGATAGAGCGATCTTATTGTCAAATTCTATAATAAGAATATAGAATTTATAATAGAGAATTTGAAGAATAACGATTATTGTTTAGAAATGATTTTTTATTATATTAACAAAAAGATCAAAAGTTTGGCTTGTAAAAAATCCATGATGGTTAATAATACCAGCTTAGATAACGTTGATACTGATGGAGTTTTGAGAGATAATGGTTTTCCCATATATAAGATCTATTTATAATAAAATTACTAAGTCTATTAATAAATCCAAAAACATGATTGGCTATAGGTGCTTAAACAAGCTTAATAAATTTATCAAAGTTCATAAAGATAAAAACACAACATGATGAAAACAATAATGTTATATATAAAGTAAACTGTGATAACTGCGATGCCATCGTATGTTGGCCAAACGAAGAGACAATTCCAGACATGAATTAAAGAACATCGCAATATAAAATGAGACTAGTCCAAATACTCAGTAATCTCGAAACATATCACGGAAACTAATCATGACTTTGATTGGGAAAAAGCTAGTACTCTTTTGAAAAGAATTATCGCAAAAGAAAATATTTCTGAAATGATGACACATTAAAGAACAAAAAAACAGTTTAAATTTAATGAAAGGTATTGAGTTCTTGGATAACTCTTATTTTACATACTTGTTGATATATGAGAACTAAATGGTCACAGTTTTAAACAGACTTGTTTTTGCATTCGATTTTATAGACTTACTTTTATTTGACCTACAATTCATATCAGTTAATTTTCAAACGAACAACAATCAGTATCTTTAATGTACTTAACCGAATTTTTGATTAAGAGTTTAGGTTACAGTATTTTATATATATATATTACCGTAAGTTATTATTTGATTCTGTACCTCTTATTCATAATATAATAGTATATTTTATTTATTTTAATAAATTTATTTGTTCTACAAAATATCATAAAATACTCGTAATCAAAGAATTCTCAAATCATTTGATACAAATCTGTGACAAACTGAATTCTCGATCTCAATCGAGGAATTTGGTAAATCTGTTTTTATCGATAACATAATTAATCTATTAGATGTACAACTTTGCTTCCGCCGTTTTCCTATATATATATATATATATATATATATATATATATATATATATATATATATCTATAT
>Ga0157364_1008565_pt1 | contig 10594 bp, 4 predicted proteins | sample AttsexASBM2_FD_111476 | JGI IMG/M metagenome (GOLD analysis project Ga0157364, IMG submission 111476) | Fungus gardens microbial communities from leaf cutter ant in Ribeirão Preto, State of São Paulo, Brazil - Atta sexdens ASBM2 | ecosystem: Host-associated > Fungi > Mycelium > Unclassified ... | reverse complement strand
TCGCTGATGGAAATTCGATCAATCAAATTTCTTTGCGTTAATTCATGTGGCACCCAAACATCGAGTTTCTTTGCGTAGCCAGCCTTTTTCAAATGATTCCAAACTGTCACATGATTGATTCTTCTTGCATTGGCTATCTCCTGACAGCTCATGCCAGTCTTCTCGACCAGTTGCAAAATTTCATCGATTTTTTCAGTGACTGGCCGATCAGAGCGAGGTCGATCTTTGACATCAAAATTTCCAGAACGAAATCGAACACACCTGCGTACTGCGTTCACTTACAGCGTTCCGCGCCGTAAACTTCATAAATTTTTCTGCATGTTTGTGCTGCGTTTTTGCCTTTTTTGTAATAAAAAAGCATCACATAGCGTATTTCTTCAGAAATTTCATTCATTTTCAAATCAATATAATTTTTGACACGATTGATGAATTATCAAATTTTGTTTACAAAAAATGTAATCTAAAATGTCATTTTTCAGACGCGCGTTTGACACAATCGGATTAGTGTTGCCCGATATATGACCATCAACACCATCTAGTAACAAAAAAACCGCAGATACTTTTTAAATGACCCAATATTAAGAAATTAATTGAAGAAAATGAGAGAAAAAGACGAGAAGCAGAAGAACAATTGATGAGAGCGATGATAAATTTGCATTTTACAGCAATTCGGTGTACTATTCATGAGCCACCATAGAGACAAAAATACCCTAATGATCTAAATAGAGATAATGGTTATAACATAAATGGCTATAACATAAATAAAATATGGAAAACCATTTTCCCGGTTATTGAAGACTGATCAATTTTCCCCACTTCCGCCTCCCCCATCTCCACTCACAATTTTCTATTTCACTCTACTACTCAACAAGTAGCGTAATATAAAAGGAACAGCCCGGAGGAACAGCTCAATATCAGGCAACTCCTCGTCGTGATGAAGTGGACTGCAAGGTTTACGAAACATTGGCAATTTTAGAATGAATCTGGATACGGAGGAAACCCGCGAAATGCATAATTTTTGATACATATTTCGTATTTTATAAGAAAATTATAAATTTTAGGTTAGGCCTTAGCTGTAAGTCATAAATAAAAATGATTAGGATCATTAGAATAGCTTAGATTAATCAACAAATTATTTATTATAGGTACAAGAAAGCAGAAGAGAGAGGATCATTAAATAAAGCATGAATTATATTACTCCCTATGATTTATCAATTGATATCACGCTTATTGCCAAATTCATCTGAATAGTCCATTCTACTTCAGAAACATATATTGAAAATTTTCTTTGCACTTATGCAGGTATGCAAGTATTACATAATGATAAAATGAGAAAAATATTTAATGCAGTGACAAGTGTTAATTTTATTTTTAGGCTTGTTGAGTGATGCATTATTTTTCAGAAATTAAGTTTAAGTTGGAACAAATTTTAATCGAGACAGTCAAATTAATTACAAATGCTCTCCTGACAAATTAAGATTTGTCCGTTAAAGTCGAAGTGACTATAGCACTTCAGATAATGCATTCGACACAACAAAGACTCAGAAGTACAAGTCATTAATTAAATAAATAATACTCGAATTGTTGACTTATAAAGCAAACTGAAAACGATGATCTTGAGTGTTACGCAGAAGATCATCTGCACATATATGAAGAAATTAGTTCTAATCGCTGTTAAAGTTTGTTAGCAGTTAGTTTGATAAGAAGTTTTATAGCTTATATAAAAAGAATTGAATGATTAAACTAATTAATATATGATAGAATCAAAGAAAATCATACTAATGAGAGCGCGTTTAGAGAGGCGTAAATTATGATGTAAAAATTTTTATTACTTTATAAGAACATATATCAGTATATGGTATACTGTTTTTATCAGTATATGGTATATATATATATATCAGATAGATATATATATATATACCATATACTGATAAATTATATATAACATATACTGATACATTAACCGATAAAAATTTGTTTAATACATCAATTTGCGGATTTATAAAGTTAATAATTTTATCAAAAACTTTTCTTAGTCTGTTGAAATGCCACTTCAGTTTTGTCAATCTGTCAAAGATTTCTTGAACTGCTGAATCTTCGATTCCTTAATTTTTAGTTAAAGCAATTTACGTGGTTGTATTTCACATACAAAAGTATTAAGAACTTGCAATTTTCTCGCATTTGATGAAAAGTTAAATATCTCGGTGAAAAAATTCTTCTCTCAGAGAATTTTTCGACCACGTATTTTAAAGCGTAAAGATAGGGCTTTAAATCTGCGTTTGAATTTTTTGTCTACGATATTTTGTTCATAAATTACATAAAATTGAAAAGTGATATCTGTGCATTTTTATCTTATAAAAGTTATTATTTTAAAATGCTACAGTTCAACGAAACATCATTTAGTATGAAAGAATCTGAAAGTAGAGTTCCTAAGCTTTATAATGCTTTCTGAAAAAAATTTGTACGATAATTTTTCGCAAAAATATCGAATTTTTTATTATATGAAATTTTATTGTGTAAAAATTTACACTACTATTAAGGGAAAAAGTTTGTGGCGTTTTTCCGTTAGATATAACCACCTAATATTTCTAAAATGTTTTTTTACTTGGAACTAAAAAGTATATGGAAAAGATAAAAGAAAAAAATGTTTGTTATAATATGCCTGATTTGTATAAATTTAAAAAAATTTTTTTAAAACTTCCTTTGATCATCAATTTAAAAAGAATTTTTAAAGTCAAAAATTTCACATAATAAAAATATTCGATATCTCTACGAAAAATTATCGTAAATTTTTGTTCAAAAAGCATTTTCAAGCTTAGGAAGTCTACTTTCAAATACTTTCATATTAAATTTTATTTGCTGATGTTTCATTGAACTGTAGCACTTTAAAATAAGATAAAAAAATTGCAAAAATATCATTTTTCAATTTTATGTAACATAGAAACAAAATATCGTAGACAAAAGATTCAAAGATTTAAAGCTCTATCTTTAGAATGCTTTAAAATGCATGATCGAAAATCTCTCTGAGATTTTTTTTCACCGAAATATTTAACTTTTCATAAAATGCAAGAAAATTGCAAGCGATGCCATATTTATGAGTGTATCAGTGAGTATCAGTAGTGTAATTTCTGTTTGAATGTGCTTTTACAATGTTAGCGCGTATTTAGCACATAGTTCATGTTATGCATACTATACATTTTTAGACAAGAAAACGCATATTTATCGATAAAAACTCATTCTGAATGTAGGATATAATATACATTTATTCGATGAATGATAAGTTAGTCTAATAATATAGTATATAATATATTATAGTGTCACATTGCAAAGAGATTGCTTATTAACAACACAAATTTCTATAATTACAATGCCAAAGATAAAATCATTTCGAGAATGATCTCAAAGGCAACAAGATCATTTAGCGCTTCAAAATAATAGACAAAAAAAAAAGAAAAAGAAAACTTTGTTGTTAATGATACAAGAATCATTACGCAAAAATCCATTTGTATGAAACGTCTTTCCATCGATAATTACAATGTAATATTTCCGTCGAATATAACAGATATACAAATAGAGAACAATGTTGTAGAACCTATGCAAGATTCTGTTGTAATACACAATATTACTAGCGAGGAAAGAAATATTTTGAAAGAAAAATTATGTACGTGGGCAACCGAATCAGGAAATGCGGTAGTGTCTCAAGCCAGTTAAAAAAAAAGTAAAAGACATAAAGACACTACAAGTCTCTTATCCCGAGCCAAAATCCAATTTTTGGGATACAGAACTAAAATATAAAATATAAAAAATTTTGAATTGCACATAACATATTCTGAAAGGCGGCATTACCATTAATAATTTGAACTAAAAAAAATTAAAATCAGTCAAGCCGTTCTGGCTATACAAGCGATCGAAAAATAATAACTTTCATGAAAAATGAAGTAACATTTCTTTCTTCTCTTTCTTCTTCGTCTCTTCTCTCTCACCTTTCACTCACACCTCCCCTAACTTCGACCCCCTCCTTCTCCCCCAACACTCACTCCCATCACTCCTCTCTTTTTTGCCCTATCTCACTATCTTTCGTTCTCTCTCATCCTCTGCTGAAAGTGTCCGATGAGCATTCAGGATCGTAATCTTGACAATGTGAGTCAAAATCGTATTAATTTTTTTGTATAACTTTGTAATGGATGACTGCTACAATCTTTCGAAGATTGTTCGGTGTGTTGATCTTCATAATGTATAGGAGGGTCAAAATCATTGGAAATGAATTGTCCTTCGATGGTCACTAAGAGCCATTACTTTGACTATATATGTCACGGTCATCGGAGTTAAATTCCCTATTTCATTTTTAATAACTTCTTAATGTGAGATGGGTGACTGCTTAACCTTCCGAAGGTTGCAGGAAATGTTACTTCAGTTTTCATGAAAATCATTATTTTTCGATCGTTTGTATATCCAGAACGGCTTGACCGATTTTAATTTTTTTTTTCAAATTACTAGTGGCAATGCCGTCTTTCAGGATATGCGATTCAAAATTTTTTATATTTTATATTTTAGTAGTTCTGTACTCCCAAAAATTGGAAAGACAAGTATCATATGCCGTAGGTCTATGTTAATAAGTAATAATTCCAGATTGAAAAAAGGAATAAAATTAAGTAAAAATTATCGAAATGATGAAAAAGCCATCCAAAATTTGCATACAATTATAAAGAATTAAGACAAATTAAGAAACAAAACGGTGTTTCGAGCCCAATCATTCAGAGTCATTCTCAATGTTATAATTACAAAATGACAAGTATATATATATATATATAGTTTACAAAATATTTAATTGTTTATTAAAATCATAAATAATTAAATATTTTATAAACTATTGTGTTTTCACATGATTTATATTATTCTGGATTAATAAGAGGAGTATATTATTATCACAATTTATTAAAACTTATATGTTATCTAGAATATCCTTCGGCCCTTATTGATGTACGCCGAACGGCCGAATTTGGCGAGAAAGTCTTTTCGGTCACTTGAAATAAACGAATATAGTGAGGAGAATAGATGTTCTCTTGAGCTGTCTCATTGTTCAGCGCATCGAAAAGAAGAACAGATTCTCTCCACGGTTGCCAATTCTCTTGCAGTTTTCTGTCAGAGTTTGAAGAAATGTAAACAAAATTACATCTATATAATTGTATATAATTATACATTAGTAATTTTTTTTCATTTATCTAAACTTGATTTTTTTCCAAATTATCCTTTTAATTATTTTTAATGTTTTCTCAGTATTATTTTTTTTTCTTGTATTAAATTGTAGTTTATTACAAAAGAATGAACTGTATGGACATATTTCATATTTAATTATATATTTATACACTGTTGTTCGGAAATCAGCGTTAAATTGCCCCATATATCTATGTATATGTTGGCAATCTTGCTGCGTGCAGGATGAATTCGTGGTGGCACGGTCATGCGATCATCGTCCAAGCGTTTCTCGCGTGATTGCTTCAAGGGCATTTGGTGGAGAAAAATAAGATTTTTCCTTCTTTCCAAATTTTATTTAAATCCAAACTTTATTATTACAGACTTCAAATGCGGGCGAATGTGTTTTACAGTAGATGCGGAAAGGATCTCAATGGTGTAGCGTGATAAAAGATTATTCAGCACGAGGCGAGATACGTGCGGTCGACGAGAGAGTTAGAGCGGCCATGATGATCTGAGGACCTTGCTGATCGATTACGCGCGATGATGCATCGCTTAACAATTGATTAACATCTCTGGATTGATCGATTCTTTATCAAGTGATGTGACTAGACGCCGTAAACGGATATCGAACACTTCGCCCGCCTTGAAAAAATTAACTTTCAATGTGACATACAAGCATGAACTCGTTTGCGTAACATAAAATGCGAATTGCTCTGATGCGACTCAATATCGCATCTAGTCATTGCACTGAAAATCAACAAGGATTAACATCTAAGTATGCAAGCTGAAAAATATAACAATATAATAAATCATTCTTATTCAAAGGTAAAGAGAAGCTTGCGCGAGACATGATATAATTAGAAGGTAACAGTTGAAGACACTAAACCTAAATGTTTAGTAAAGTATGGACTAGACTTCAATTGGTAATATTGATAGCTTAGATAGTGACCACGTAGGAATCCTTAGTCTTCACAGTTGCGGTGCGTGCGATGCCGTCAGGACCGGGATGAACTTCCAGGACCCGCCCCGTTATCCACTGAAGTGGAGCTAGGTTCGACTGCTTTATGCACAAGTGATTAGATGATAGCTGAGTTCCCTTGTTAGCCATCCATTTAGTTGTGTTTGTAGAGAGTGAAGATACTCATTACTCCATCTGCGCCAAAAATGCTGCCGGGTTTGCTCTACACGTTGCCACCGCAGCGACCTATTTTCATTGACATCACTCAAGTCAACGCAAGGAAGATTCAAAGTCGTGCCAATCAAGAAATATCCTGGACTTAGGTACGCTAGGTCGTTAGGATCGACGCCTAACGATAGGAAGGGATGTGAATTGAGGATCGTCTCTATTTCACAGAAGATCGTTTGCATTTCCTCAAAGGTCAGATGGGCTTTGCCCATGATCCGAGTCATGTGATATTTGGCAGATTTTATGACTGCCTTCCATAATGGGGACCTCCAAAATGGGGTGCATTAGGGATGAAGCTCCATGAAATTTCTAACTCGCGCAAAAAATCCTTAATCTCGGACTGGACTTGTTGATCATTATATATGTCGTATAATTCTTGAATTTGTCTATGAGTGCCTATGAAGGTGGTCCCGTTATCCGAATACATGTGCGCGAATCTACTCCTACGCGAAATGAATCCCTTAAAAGTGGTAATAAAGATTTCGGACATAAGGTCACTTAGTAACTCTAGGACCTTCGCGAACCACACAAAAAGCGAAACGTATGACTTGTGACTCCGTGCGTTTCGGTGCTTTCCCTTACGTAATAAGAGCGGCCCGGCATAGCTATACCGCAGCGAAAAAAAGGTCTAGAGGCCGTTAACTCGGCTGACCGGTAATGAGCCGGTAATTAAGACTTTGATTGATTAGGTTTAGCCATAAAACAGTTATACATTTTTGTATTATTCCACGCACGATGGATCACAATGATAGCGGTCAAAAGCGCTGGCGCACGAAAGCCATCGTGGCTTACAAACTTGCGTGTAAGTTTCGTGTGTTCACGTTTTACACTACGCTGAATTAATATGTGTTTGCATGGCAGGAGAATTGGATGGCACAATTGAATGCGAGATATGAATTTTTCAACCTCCTGCCAACTCGCATTAGTCACTTTTATCTAAGGAAAGAGATAGCGATAAAATATTACTAGAAGCGTTTACAATTTCGTTCTTGACTAGCGCTTGATATTCGCGATAGAACACTCGCTGTCAATGGGGGACGAAATCAGATACCGCGTGCTCCTGGTGTACCTTGAATAATCTCAAACAATACGCTATGATGTGGGTTTTATTTAAATTAGAATACTTATTTAGCAAGTCGTCGACGATGCAAGGATGGGAAATGGAAGCAGTTACGCGGATCTTCTTTTATTCGGAAAGATCATTGTCTAAACGCGTGAAGACACTGGGCGGCCAATATTTTTCATCCCATTTTAGAAATTCGGGACCATTTCACCACCTCTCAGCATTGATCAAATCGCAAGAATTTAGCCCTCGCGACAATATATCGGCAGGGTTATCAGAGGATGCGACATGACGCCAGTGTTTGATTTTTGTTAGGCGCTGAATTTCACCCACTCTATTTGCCACAAAAACTGATCACCGCCGCGAGAGGGAGGTTATCCAGTTTAACGCAATCATTGAGTCCGATCATAGATAAGTCGGGATATTGCGAGAGTTCCATTCTCTAACCTTGTTGATTAAACGCGCCAGTAAGGCGACTGATAACTTTAATCGCGGTAACGAGACGGTCTTGAGCGGCGCGATACGAGACTTTGAGCACAGTAACTCGGAGTAATAGTCATTGAAATCGAGCTTGATAGGAAGATATATGCAAGCTTCGAACGCGCGCTGGCTGGTGTCGCAAAATCCTTGCACTTCCATGATTGGTTGATGGGCATTGAGTTTAACGCATCAAGGAATTCTTAGATGATTCAAATCACTCATCTGTGTTCTGAAAGCGATCCAACGTGTGTATGTCCTGAGGAATGGACTCGTCCCATTGGCCAATTGCCACAAATCTTGCAAAATGAGTTTTGCGATCAATGACCGGATCCAGAAGACTCTGAGGATCGAACAATTTAGCGATTTCGGAAAGTATGACCCATTTTGATACAACGTGGGCTTCTGTCTCAAGTTTGCAGAGAAATTAGAATGTATCCTGACACTGATTCCACTGTACGCTCAGAATACACGAGTCCGCAGCATTATCTTTGATAATGACTGGCACACGGTCACGATTATCTATTTCTAATAGTTCAGGACAATTCGAGACCCATTTACTTAATTCGAATGTTCCTAATTTTAACAGCTGAATGGTTTCATCGTGAATTTTTTATCGTGAGTTTTAATTCCACCGATCCATGAAGGTGGCAGAAATGCCATGAAGTTTTTGCAATAATAAATGACGTGATCGCCTTGACAGAAGTGGCATTTAAGTTTAACGTCGTGCACGACGATGACCACTTAATTTGGCTGCGATTTTGCCTCGACCTTCTTTGCGGAAGTGGTGCTCTTGTGGTAGCTTGACATCGATGAGCGATAAAATCTATCAGCTGTTTAAGCGACGGCAGCTCATTGCTCGTTAAGAAAGTTTCTCACTCGCGTAACGTGAATGAGTCAAGTTTAGAAGTTAGAATGAGGACAAGAAAATCGTCTTAACGTCGTGGGACGCTTCATTGCCTGAAGGGCGTGCAAATGTTTCGCGGCGCCATTAGAGATTCTTCTGAGATCGATTGAATTTTCCTTTGCCATAGCTGGCAAATCCATTATAGCTTTGACGTGAGTTTGAACAATCATGCGCTTGTTGTCATATCGGCCCCTGAGAATTGACCACGCGACGTCGTAATTAGTGTCCGACAATTCTAATAAATTGATTATAGTGTTTGTATCGCCGGTAAGTGACGCTCGTAGATATTGAAATCTTTACGTATTTGAGAGCAAGGTTGGAATGGACAACTGAGTTGAATGTATCGAAAAACGAGAATCATATTCATCATTGCCGGAAAATGTTGATAAATTTAACTTAGGCAACTGAACATGCGCAGATCAGAGTCGCAAAGAGCATTTGAAGAGGACGGAGAAGATGGACGTTCGCAATATCGCTGAAGGAGAAATGAGCTCGTGAATCTTAGCGGATAACGCATAGAATGCTTCCTGTTTCGATCGCAGCCTTCGGACTGATCTAATTCTAGACGTGATTGCACTGTTATATTCTGCCCAATAGTGTTCGAGTTTCGCCTTCCGCTCTTCGAGATGAGTCATTATTGATGGGCTAATGGCGGTGATTGACTCTACATAAGTTCTGATACGCGTACGCATGATGCCTTTATGGTCGCGCGCTGTCGCTTAAGTATCATCGCTTCTGATTGGTTGACCATCTTGAATGCAAATACGAACGCGTGTACGCAACAGACGCGGCGAAGAGAGTTTAGTTGGCAACAGAGACAATGGTCTTCCTTACCTTGTTACGCAATTAATTCTACAAAGGGATGCGATAGATGCTAGATGCCTTTCAGTCAAGCGTTGTTAGATGGAAACGTTCCTCTCGTCGTTGAAGGATGATGCTTCCGTTGCACGTCTAGATTGGGCCCTGTTTTCCGCCATAGACAGGATTCCGCTTACAAAACGTTGATGTTGCGTCAGGATATGACGTATGAGCCGGGCTGCGTCTCTGCTGCTTAGACGCGAGTCTTGCTTTTATTGAACTGTGTGCTGCTGCTGGTGCAAAGCACTAATTGCTGCTACTGCGACGCTCGTCTCGATGAGATAACCTTGTCTGACTGCCAAATTACTGCTCGCTTCATTGAGGTCAAATACTTGACTATAGAATCCGACTCGAAGGATCAAAGAAATGTTGGCGATCTTGCTGCGTGCAGGATGAATTCGTGGTGGCACGGTCATGTGATCCAAGCGTTTCCCTCGATGTGATTGCTTCGAGGAAATTTGATCGAGAAAAATAAGATTTTCCCTGCTTTCCAAACTTTATTTAAACAGACCTCAAATGGGGGCGAACATGTTTTACAGTAGATGCCGAAAGGATCTTAACGATGTGGTAGCGCGATAAAAGACTATTCAACACGAGGCGAGACACGTGCAGTTGACGAGAGAGTTAGAGCGGCCATGATGATCTGAAAGTTGCTGATCGAGTACGCGCGACGCATGCATCACTTAACAATCGACATCTCGTGGATTGATCGATTCTTTATCAGACGATGTGACTAGATGTCGTAAATGACATGGGTACCGAACAATATATTATTCAATTTATAATATTAGGTATACAACTTTGCTTCCGCCGTTTTTTTCCAAAATTCAAGGCTTTATTGTAAAAAACTGGTTATACATTTATGATTCAAAGTATTGTCCATCGCTGGCCACTACTTTCTCCCATC
>Ga0157364_1008564_pt1 | contig 10594 bp, 3 predicted proteins | sample AttsexASBM2_FD_111476 | JGI IMG/M metagenome (GOLD analysis project Ga0157364, IMG submission 111476) | Fungus gardens microbial communities from leaf cutter ant in Ribeirão Preto, State of São Paulo, Brazil - Atta sexdens ASBM2 | ecosystem: Host-associated > Fungi > Mycelium > Unclassified ... | reverse complement strand
TAATATATATATATATATATATATATATATATATATATATATATATATATATATATATATATATATTATATGTATATATTTAAGTAACAAAAATAATTGCCACGCTTAATACTTATCGCTTCGAGTTTGTAAGCGAGTTTGAAACATTTTAAGTACAAACATAGAAGTATAATCGGCTTATCATTGGTTTTTGCGTAGCAAAGAGACCACGAATAAATGCAGTCTCTGTTTCGGTTTTTAGCCGATGTCTAACAAATATGTGTGCGCGTAATAAATATGAAACAGTGATTTCATGCACGAAAACGTGCAGATAGTAATTTTGAAATCCGTTTGAACTTTTAAATAATCACGCAATCAAGACCGAGCAAACGTGTCTCGTCAATTTATATATATTTATACATATTTTTTTGCATTAACTTTTCGCGTAAGAAAGAAATATCGTCGACGCGTATAAAATTAATTTGAGCATCATTTGCGTCGCGCCGACAAATGGAATGTTCAACATATATATTCTCGAAAAACACATCAATTGCCAAATGCAATGATAAAGGGAGTTATATAAATAATTTCTGCGCGCGAGACGAATTATACGCAGTAAATCGAGATGATGTAAGCTCGCGCATTTTCAATCACCTGTGTGTCTAATAATCGTCTGATTTCGGTCGATGTCACAATCAACATTTGCAAAATTCTCTTTTTGTAACTTTAGAACAGCAATTTTGAACAGCAATTTTATTTATGCTACCAATTTAGAATTAAGAGAATTTTGTAATATTATTAACTATACTATATTACATTAGTAATTATTTAATTTTTAATCGCCAGATTAATCGCTATGAATCAAACTTGCTTCAAATAAAATGTATAAAACTGTAAACTGTAACGCCATACTTAGATAAAGTAAACAAATAAGTAAAGAAACGTCAAACACAATGTAGTGACTGAGATAATTTTTTCACAATAAATTCTTTGTGATGTGATCTCAAAATTAGCTTATTAGCATCATTCTTAAATTGACGATCAATTTAATTTATTATTTTAACTTTAGTTAGCGATTGCGTGTAACAATATTTGATGTTTCTTTATTTGTTTGATTTATTCATATAATAGTATAGTGTAACTTATTAAAATTTTACAAATTTTATTTGTCGCTGCAACTATACAAAATCAAAAATAACTTCTCAATAATTAAGAAATAATGTGTGGAAGAGCGTATTCACGGATGGAAAATCATTTCACGCGTGAAATTATTTCTGCGTTGGATGTGCTTGGAAATGTTAAATTGACGAAAAAAATTGTTCGTCTTTTTTTAATTAGCAATCCTTGTAAAAAATATTTTCAGTATCTCATAATACTTTTACGTATTTTAAATTTATATTTTAAAGATTTCTAAAAAAAAATGTTTTAAAGTTGATAAAAAACTGATAAATTTTCTAAAAAATTATAAAATTATACAGAAATTATAAAAACTTCTGGAATTTATATAAAAATTTAAAAAGAACAAACTTTTTTGATCCATTTCAAAGATATCATAATCATAGGGCAAGACAAAGGAACTTTGCGCCTTCGAAAGTGGAGCGAGTGGAATCTGTAGCCTTGAAAAACCAGTTCGACGACCTTGTTCCGATTCGTTCATGTAGAACAGCTGAGGCACGTCGGATCTCGAGACGATTCCTGAGTCCGTCTCGTGTAGACCTTCAGTAATTGGCAGTGTACCCTACACAAATATTTAACAACGTGAGGTGATGCTTTCCGTGCAAATTTAGAGATGCCGAGATTATATCGCAAGAACGTCACGAGACGGCTATATTATATATAAATTTCGTATACGTAGTTCACACACTCGAGTTTCAGATAAGATAAAAATTTAAATGTGCAATCAGGAAGGTTAAAATGGAGTCTCTAACGCGACGCCATCCGCCGGGACACTTGATACCGATAACGCACGCGATCGCTATCGCCTTGTTTACTTGCCTGATTTTTACGTTGGTGCTGTCGACCATCTCGCCATCGCAATTCCACACGCTGAGTCGTGAGCTCGAGCGGGTCGTGTTCGGCCCGTTCTCGAATTGCAGTGTCGGCAGGGCGCGGAATGTGAATTCTCTCGCCCGGTAGACCTCGGCGAATGGTAGCTCGTACTGAAACAGCATTGCAACTCCTTGTGATTTTCATCCTGCGTCTTAATTAATCCTCAATTACACACTAGTGCGAAATCGCACCAGCAATTTTTGAAAAAAAGTTCACTTTTCTATTTATTACTTTCTTAATTAATAATTTCTTGCAATAAAATATTGTCTTTGCTTAATTTCATCATTACTGGGTTGCCCAGTGGTGAAGATTTTTCTCAGAATTTTTCATATAATTTTTCAGAATTTTTATATAATTTTATAACTCACAAAATTTTTATACAAATTGGAACATTTCTCAGAAAATCTACATCTTTTCTTAGAATGTTTTATGTATGTTAATTATGAAATATCGTAAGATTTCTAAAATTTTTTGTAAGTATAATTTCTGAGGAAATGTTATAAAATCTAAAAAATTAAAAAAAATTATGAGATGAGCAATTTCAAAATTCATTGTATGAAAAATTCTGAGAGAAGATGTAAACTTTCCGAATATTTCTGAATATTTCTGAAAAATGTTCCAATTTGTATAAAAATTATGAGAAACATTTTCACCAAAGTTTCCAAGAAAATTTTATCCCGAAAAACTATATAATTGAACTACTTTTGCTTTTTCGTGTCAAAGTTACACGTAATGAAAAATGACAAAGCCAAATTCGCCAAATTTGTACGGTAATGATGTGACTGAAGTGTAACTCAGGATTAAGTATAATTATAGTACGTAATAATCATATAATAAGTAATGCATAAAAGTTTTCAATATATCATATATCAGCGATGATAAAGGCGTTAAATATCTACAAGCAGAGAGATGATTGACAGCAAACATCTATTAAAGCGTCAAGCAAAAAGATTAATATAATTGGCGATAACAATCGGAATAAATAACTGAAACTCATATAGAAACACACCACAGTTTTCCGTTTGCTGGACAGCCTGAGCAATAATCTGACATTGTTTATCAAGGATGTATGTCGTATTAGGATCACATCTACACAGCCGTCACCTACGTGGCAATGAGGACTGAAGCCCATAGGACACCTTGAGCACGCGCACGACACGTTCGCGCCAAACACCATGAAGAACTTTCCTCTGACCGTCATCCACCCTACGGAGAAGACATAGGTATTATTCGATTAATTTTAGCTGGTTTTGTATCCGCATTATGTACTTGATTTCCATTCTTTTCCGTTTTTTAACACTCACTGGAGATTTCCTGATCGGGGATGCTGTTGTGCATGTGCTGCAAGCAACGTAAGCAATTCTTCATGCACCTGGTACTTCCTGCCGGGTGACATGGGTCCGATAACAGCTCGATTTCACCCTCGTAACCCTTGTTTGCTAATATCTTTTTAAATCCTGGAAACGAAAAGATCTAATTAGTCTAATAGAAATCCCATCCATACTCATACATAGAATGTTTTATTACTTACATCAGTTATATTGTATATGAACATTGATTACAATACAGCAAATCAATAATTATTTGTTCAATTATTTATTCATATTTATGTGATAAATCAAGATTCGATTAAGATAAAATTACTTTTGTTATCGCAACTTTAGCCGGACTATCAGACTTAATCAGATTTGCTTAATAATTCTTCGCGTTAAATTAAACAATTGAAAGATTCGACTTTGGTAAACATTTTTTTCAAAATTTTTATGGGAAATGGAGCACTTTAGAAATATTGAGAAAATCTACATCTTTTTTTAAAATTTTTTATATATGAATTCTGAAATTTTCTAAGATTTTTTAAATTTCAAGCATTCTACAATTTCTAAAAAAATATTTTGAGTTCTTTCAGATTTTATAAGATTCTATCAGAAATTATAAGATGAGAAATAATAGAAATCTAGAATATTTCAAAATTCATTCATGAAGAATTTTAGAAAAGATATCGAATTTTAGAATTTTATAAGTGCCTTCTCGGCACTTCTATTCTAATTTGTACAAAAAAAATCTGAATAATTTTCTAAAAATTAAAAAATTATTCAGAAATATTGAGAAACTATGAAAATTTCCTTTCTTTCTCAATTTCCACACAAAAAAAATATTTGATTGACTAATTAGAATTCTGGTGGAAAATGAACAATCTAGAATTCTAGTTAAATCTACAAGATTTCTGGCTAAATATATTAAAATTCTAGTTGAAATAACAAACATTTAATACATTTAGTACAGAAATCTGTAGATTTAAAATTCTGGATCGTTCATTTTCCAGAATTCCAGTTAATTCAACCAAACATTTTTTTCCCGTGCATAGTTCTGTTGTTTGTTGTGTCATCAGTTTTTGTACGTTTATAAAATAATCCTTTCAATTTGGAGAATTCTTTTGCATTATTATTTTTCAAATGCGAATCAATTACAATGGACATATTAATAGAAATAAGAATCTCAATTCAGATACAAAAAAGCTTAAATATTAATCACATGTATTGTTCTTGACTCTCACCCTGAATAATTTTAAAATTAGGTCAATTTATTGATAATGTATATCAGTTTGAGAATTCTGATCGTTATATCACAATTGATATCCATTGAAATAATTTGATCAATGAAGAAATGACAGCGACTTGTGTGAAAATTGTATTCACCGCAAATTTAGAAGAACTTTAATTTTAACTCAAATTTGTTTTAATATTTGACTTATTATGTAGAGTTTGTTTTTATGTATTAACATTGAAAAGGTCCTACTTTAAGGACAAAAGTTTGTTAAAAAATTTGAAAGAAAGAAAATATTAGCAATCAAGAACCAGCGGTTGGGTCTTACTTTCTTTTTATCTTTTATTACAATACTATATGAAAAATTCTGAGAAAGATTTTCCAAAGGGTTCCTTACCTGACCAATCATATCTACAGGGTCCCATCCAGCGGAACTTTTCGCTGTCGCGGATCACGTCGCCCAGATAACCGTAGCTGAATACGCTGGCATAGAGTCTGAGTAAAGTGCGATTGCTGTGGACCGATGAGATGTCTAGACCAATCGAGTCGCCGAAGATGATATGTATAGCAGCAGTCTGCACGTCGGTGGTGCCATGCAGACTGTAGGCGACCGTGTCGGTGCTACCGCTAGGTATAACGCCAACGGATAAGGCGGGACTAGGCAGCCTGGCGTCAGGGTCGTTGGGATCGATCTGCTGATCCTTTGCCTCCCTCATAATCAACCCGTTGAACACCTCGGCGAAGGTACCATCGCCGCCGATGCACACCACCGCCTATCGAAAACGCGAAAACCTGAGGATACTTTGAATTTTTTTAACTTATGTATCATACGGAGATGAAGAGTAACTGCATGTTACTTGTAACGCATCTTACTTTTATCGTTATTTTGTTATAATAATAATTTGATGACGTTGAGAATTTTTTATAACTGTAATATCAGATTGGAAAAGTCACTCATTGCTTGTAATGAGTTTAAAAAGTCACTTGTTACTTAAAAAAATAACTCGATAACCCAGGTTAGGCTTCTTCAAGGAGAAGATAACAGCTCAAGTGTCTAATTTTAATCTTCTTCAATTTCCTTAGAAGTTCTTCAGTATTTTTTTTTAAGGAAGAGGTTACTAGAAGTAACCCAATCCTTCTAGAGTCTCCGGGGATGGTAAATACATATATTCATAGGGTGTGTCATTTTATGACAGATATATGATCCTTCTGTATGACCTAATTTTTTCTTTATGACCTACAATAGAGGTACAATTTTTGTAAATACGTTTTAAATCTAAATATATTGTAAATATTCGGAAAATATTACAAATTGCTTGATTTTCTATGAATTTTATGTAAACAATATTTAATATTTTTATATTGCATAAAAATCTATATTAAAACTTTCAAATCTAAATTTCTGATAGATAATTAGTATAATTATTTCAGATCAATAAATGATATTAATTTAATATCAATTTGTATATTTACATTATATATCTATTTATATAAATATAGAAAATAATAATACACATATAAATCCAGAGCTCTGTGAAAATTGCTCGTAACAAATTTTCTAGATTAATGCAAATACATTTATTTGCCAAGTCGGAACGTCTAGTTTCGAACTTCACGTGAACGTAGAATAGAATGTTTGCAGGACTCACATGTAGGTCACTCAAGTCGGCCGTGAGCAGAGCGTCGCGAATGTGGCCTGCGCGCTCTGTGACCATCATCTTTGTCTCGATGCCAGCGATGGTCATAAGTGGTTGGACATCCTTCTCCCAGATCTTGACACCCTTTTTCTTACCGCCAGTGGGGTTAATAAACAGCATTATCTTTCGCGGCCGATATGTCAGACCTAAAACGATCAATTGCAAATTAAATTCTGCTTTCGATCTTTCTCTTAATTCGAATAATTTTTTGCCTTAGCTTTTTTAAATTTTCTCGAACTTTAGAAGTTTTTTCTTATAAATAATTTTTTTAGATTTTAATCAAACATTCATTTATTCTTTATATCTATGTACACAAAGACCTGATCACTGCCTGAAAATGTTTCAAAACTTGTCTAATTTGCAAAAATTATAATTAAAATTGAAAATTGTAATTAATCGTAAATTAATTGTAACGATTTGAACTATTTATAATTAAAAATATATTATTTAGAAGGAATTAAATAGAGATTCCTAATTTTTCTCACTGCAGTTATGTTTAATTATGATATCAGAGATAAAAAAATCTAATTTTTTTTTCTTATATATTGAAATATAAAGCCTTAAAAATAGAAGACTGAAAGAAAATTCAGAAGCATTAAAAAGCATTAAAAAACAATATTACAGAGTCATATATCTTATCTTGCTAATTAAAAAGTTAATTAAAAAATTCGTTTTTTTTTCGACTTTTTACATTACTTTTGCTAAATTAAAACAATGACGTACTCGTATTTTTAACCGACTTAAACTTCCTCTTTTCCTCATCGCAATTTAATTCGCTGTTTAAAAAGAAAAATGGGTCAAACGGAGACTCGAAGGAGGAAGTTTAAGCATGTAAAATTGTCTCTATCGATTTTCCTTACAACACGCGATGCAACGTCGATAATCGAACAAGAAAAAACGGCAATTACACGAATATGGCAAACTTCCAGATCAATACTTACATAGCTATTAACTTGCGACAACGATCAATAAGGATAGTTTAGAGCACGCCTATCTCTTGTTTTCTCGACATTTATTGAAATTTGTGTTCTCTCTTCTTCTCTCTCTTTTTTTCTTTTTTTTTCTCTTCTTCGGAGTAACTCATCCCATTGCAACATGCTGTATATTAAGGAGGTTTTCGCACTATTTCTTAATCAATAGTTTATTTATAATAAACTTTATAAATTTATAATAATATATAAAATAATTAAAATAATGAAATAAAAAGATTACTAACAATATCTTATATTATACATAATTATTTTATATTAAATAATTATTTTATTAATTATTTTATATATTAAATATTTTAAAATAACAAAATAAAAGTTGAGATGCTCATTTGATGTGTATATATATATATGCATTGTTCATTTGACATACATTCTAGTTTTTTCATTAAAGAGTATAAATTTCTTGTAAACTATACGGTCAGTTTAAATGAAATTTTACGACAAACTTAAGTTTACTTTATAATTATAATTTTTAAATTACTGTCTTATCTCGCAATTTAAAAATAACTACAGAATAAGGTTATACTTTCAATTGTCAAATTCTATAAATTTAGAATTAAATATCTTCAAAATGGTACGGTAAAAGTAAAATAAATAAAATAACATTTTTTTCTAGATATTATTGATATTATTAACTTTTGTATTATATATACATTATAGACTTGTCTTATATTTCATCAAACACGAGAATTTCGCTTAACTGAACCGAGAGATTGCATTTTACTTAATTCGTTTTGCGAATTAAGTAAAACGCTTCTAAGCGGAGTAGCAATTAAATTTAATTCGGGAAATCTAGAAAAATGGCGGAATGAGAGAAAGACATGAATGGCAAAACTAAAGAATTGAGGTAGCGATATTCGAAATTAGGAAAAGCGTCAACCAAAATTCGTAAATGGCGAGATCGACGAGCAATGATTCTCTAGTTCGAAAGCCATAGAATTTGCAATATAAGTAACAAAATCGTAGAGCGATAATTTAATTCGGGAATTCAAAATTCATGAAATTAAATTGACCTACTGATAATAAACTGATAATAAACCTGACAATAAACCTTATAATAAAACTTTTATGCCGACTGCAACTATAATAGCAACTATAATAGCTTGACTGGCTGCTTTGTTTTATCAAAGTTTTAGGATTACCGTGTATATTCTCGTAGCGGACCTTTCATTGCGATTTATGTCGATTCCAACTGGGTTAACCGGTTGCCTAGACTTTACATACTACGTTTCTGGCTTTAATTGTGATGGAAAAATACTCAGAGAAAAAACAGTTGTTTTATCGTAAAAATATTTCAATCTATACAATAGAGAAATCAATAATTGAAGATTTATCATAAAATTTTATCTTTAACTTGTCTTTAATTTCTAAATCTATATATAGCGAAGAAATATATAAATAATCAAATAAAAGAAACTATACAAACTTTATATAATATCTCCATTTTTAATAAATATATAAATGTAAAATGGAAATATTATATAAAATTTTTAGTTTTTTATTTTATAACATATTTTCTAACGTAATCTTTATTTTGAAAATTATTTCAAAAAGATAGTTTAGAAAATAATCTTTTTAATTTGGCATTTGTCTTATCTTGATTTTAATCGTTTTCTTAACTTTCTAATTATTACGATTTTTTAAGGTTCCATGATTTCATTTTTCTTTTCATTATTAGATTCATAATATTCATGCTAATTACAGCTTTAAGTTATTTTTAATTCAAGTCTTTTAATTTTCATTTAGATTGCCTATTTTCAATATATAGTGAATCGAATTGTTAATTAATTAAGAGAATGGAACAACTTAATTCAAGAATATGAATTAAATTTGAGATTCAAATTTAATTTATTATCTTGCATACATTAATATAGATAATGTTTACTTTCAAACTAATCATGGAAATTTATTTATTTAAATTTTGACATATATGGAAGTTAAAAATAACAAAATATTAATTTAATTTAAGAGATTGGACTACCATTGCTTCTATCATGTATCTGACAGTATAGTATTACTTTTCGATGCTCGAATTACTTAAAGTATCATTAAATCTACGAAAATATTATGTTACTATTGTATTTATATTTGCTACATCGCAATGATATCAGCAACAATGAGAAGCTAATAGGTTTTCATTAATTCATGAGTTACGTAGATCAATGATGAATTTGATTGTCTGTTCTCTCGAGCTTCTCCCATTTTTACACGTTTTTTTCCAACGAGAAAAAACGAATACTTTTTCTTCTATTGTTTTTTATCATTTTAACATTTCCAACAGATATATTCAATGGGGGAATAATTTTACATGTTGAAAACGTTCTTCCATATTATTTCTTAACTATCTGCATAAGTTACTTTTAATTTATTGTACTTGTCTTTCTTTATACACCTTTTTCAGCAAGCAAGTCGATGAGAAAAATCGTCACTCACTTTGGCAAACAATGAAAAAAAAGTTTACGCAAACGAGTCTCGTTCGCAGACGTAACGTCAGTTTCGCATATCTTTAAAATAATACGTATGCATTTTCTTACGCTATACACGGGATGCAGAAAATTACAGTCATGCCATTAATTGTTCTCTGCGTTAATTGTCTCTGGCCTTCGATACAAAGTCGATTCCTCGCGTCATATTACATATTGTCGTCAATTTTCGATATTAAACACGAATCTTCCGCTCTGTAACTCAATTTTATGGTTCTATCTAATCTTTGCACTCATCTGATTTCGTAATTTATGATAATGATCTGCTATACGCCTTCTCACGCGTATATTTTATACATCGCAATTCTAAAGTTATTACACGTCGTTGATCGCGAGAGTCACTTCCCGAAGCTGATTTCGAATAAACGCTCCGGTGGATTTAGAACGGCGAGACCCAAGCAGAACACAAGTCATGATGACATCAAATGATGTTAAAATGACTCTAAAAGTCATTTTTCAATCAGTCACGATTCGTTTTAACGTCATTTTTTATCATTTCTGTACTTGACTGCTATATGTTGAATAAAATTTTTGTTTCCAAATTCTGTTTATTATCTACTGAATTTTTCTTGCAGTCTCATATTCTTTATTTCCCGTTTTATATTCTTGGTTATGAAAAAAATGATTTTGGTCTACAAATAATTTTATTGGATCATTAAAATAATGTGTTAGAAACACATTATTTTGGAAACAAATTTGATGTATTAATTAATGTGAAATTTCGACATTCCAGCAGCCAATTTGAGCGTCTTACAGAATTATTTCTCGTACACAAACTAACACTACATCAATGTTATGTTTTCCTATTCAACATAACTCTGTTATGTGTCATATTACATTTATGTTGTTA
>Ga0157364_1008563_pt1 | contig 10595 bp, 2 predicted proteins | sample AttsexASBM2_FD_111476 | JGI IMG/M metagenome (GOLD analysis project Ga0157364, IMG submission 111476) | Fungus gardens microbial communities from leaf cutter ant in Ribeirão Preto, State of São Paulo, Brazil - Atta sexdens ASBM2 | ecosystem: Host-associated > Fungi > Mycelium > Unclassified ... | reverse complement strand
TTAACAATGTCAATTATTCCTGTTGATACTTTTCATCATCTGTCAATCATCATACTTATACTGAACCTCTGAAACACTATTCAGCTCAAGTATTACAACCAGTGAGTATCTTATTTGTGATACCCACATATATGCGGATAGCCCTCATTTGGGGCTTTATAGCACAGCTTAGTTTGTGAAAATCGGTTCACTGGTTGTGGAGATACAAGCTGAATAAAGTTTGTGATATTTAGTTTTTATTCTCTATATCTATTCTCTATATTTTTGGATTAATATATAAGCCATGAGTAAAGGGAAGTAAGAGAGAGAATCTCATCCAAATTTCCCACTGATAAGTGGTTTAATTACTATTTTATCAAGTAAGTATTATTAGTACCTTCTATTACTTTTAGACAAGTTTCAGAAAGTTCTAGCAGTCTTGAAAAGGCTGGAAAGATGAGTATCAGTTAGTATTTTCAGTCATAAGGTTTGACTTGAGAGATGTCTTCAGGATACATCATCTGGAATAGATAGTGTTATTAGAGACTCTTAAGAAGCTTTGCAATCTATTCATTAGATTTTCCAAAAAAGCTTACTATACAGTATAAGATTCACTGTTTAGAAGTATGTTAGTTAGGAAAAGCATTTGCAAGTGAATGTTATTTATATATTCCTTTTAATATTCTTTCTAACTTCATCCTTTTCCATTCATAAGCATTCTTTCAGAAGTTTTATGTATTTGTGTTTAATTCTTCTTTTATATTATTTTTTCTATTTCTTCTCTAAATTCCTAATATAGATATCATTCTATTTGAATTCTTTAGTACATAGTTCTTGTTATATTCTAGTATAATCTCTTTTCTGCTAGATCTCTATTATTAGTAGAGTTAATAGTATAGGTAAGTTTACTATATATAACATTGTTTTTCTAGATTCTTTATATGTCATATGATGTTGTGACTGTGACATATATAACATTACATTACTTTTATTTAATAATTTTAGAATAAGAAAAAATAGAGAAAAAAAAAAAAAACTAAATAATAGGAAAAAAGGAATAAGTTTACTATCAAGTCTGATATTAGAAGTGAATATCCTTTACTATAGGCAACTTATACTATTTAATACAGCTTATTAGATTCCAAGATTATTTGTGAGTAGATGCAATTTCAGCAATTTTGTTATCAAAAGAATATTATTTGGCCTATCTTGTTACAATTCAAGACTAAGATTTAAGTTAAGATTGTATTGGATTAATATAAGAGAACTCAATAGAATTCTTAGTATAATATATCTACCTATATATATGCTAGACTTATAGTTTGTACATAATTATATCTAATCTACTCTAAAGGCTATATATTATATATAAGGTCAATATATAATCAACATACTATATTATTTCAGAACTTTCTATATTTTTTTATGTGTTATGTGATCATATGACTGTGATATATATGACTTTATATTAAACCTTAACTCTGAATCAAAAATAAGAGAATAAAATAAATAGAGTTTATTATCTTTAACTCTGATAGACAGGAATATAGTCTAAAAGTTGTTTGAGATTAGGCTCAATATGATGGGAAACTTGAGGATAGCCAATGCCTATAAATGTATGGCCTTGAATATCTGAATAATGAGTAGGAAAAAGAAGCACTAAAATTGAGTTTACAAGATAATAAGAGTTTGTCAAGTCTTCTAAGGTTTGGCTAACTATAGAATATGAAAAGACAGATAGATTCTATTCAGCATCTCTGATATTAAAGTTTCCTCTCATATCAAATAAGTTGGAGATGTTCAGAGCTTTATTAGACAAGAATTTCATAGTAGTATGAAGATTGTTAGAGTAGATATTTATAAGAAATTAATATTTACTTTTGTTAAGAAGAACAGAAGTTGAATGTTTTTTTTATTTTTTATTTTAAAATCAACAATTTATTACATAGGGCTCAAGAACAGTCTATGGTAGCTACTTTATAACTACTTACATTAAGACATAATCAATATAAAAAAGAAAAGGAAAAGAAGAAAAAAATTAAGAATTAAAAAGAAAGAAAAATTAAGAATAAGATGAGAGTCAGCAAGAAAGCACTACACCAATCACTAACAACTATGTAATACTTTTTCCAAAGGAGAACATATTACTGTTAAACTCTAGAAAAAAAGTAAAGTAAGCTATATCCCTTCTTGAATTCCAATAATTGCTGTATCTTCTACATTCATAAAGAATGTGTTGTAGAAGGTAATATGGCAATAGTTGATTTTGAACTCTGTAAAGAGCAGTATAAAGAGTTAGAGACATAAAAACAAATATTACAACCTTTGGTGACAGTATAGAATAAGGAATAGAAAACTCTATATGCCTAGGCAGTAGTATTAGAGTCAAAGGAGCAGGCCTCTTATATTGACCTTTTAGATAACATATAGTTTTTAGATTATGTTAGATATGTTATAGTATGAACCATCAATCTAGTGTATATAAGGTAGATATATTGTACTAGGAAACCTATTGAGTTCTCTTGTGTTAATCCAATACAAGATTCTTTTCTTTATTAGTTACTAGGTTCTGAATTGTAACATATATTTCATTTTGATTTTATTTTCTTTTTATTTATTTATTTTCAATTTTACCCTTTATTTTTGGTTAATAAAGAGATATGTGATTACAGTTACATGACATATCACATAATGTTATTCTCATGATATGCGTATAGTGTTAGAAGTTTCCTAAAGGTAGTAGCTACTCTAAATATCCAGAAGTCTATTCTAAGATATCAAATGAATATTTACTAACCTGATTACAGAATAATAAGGCTAGATGGTCAGAAACTTTAATAGGAAGAGCTCAAAAATTGCAGGATGACAGAAGCTTATTAGACAATAGCTATTATAACTTAAGTTTTAGAGATAAGTCAAAAAACACATACTTATTCTAAGTAAGACAAGAAAACTTAATAGTATTTCCAGTATAGAGTATCCATCTTTATATACACTAGACCAATGGTTTGTGCAAGACTAACACTAACCTATTCTAAAGAATATATATATTACACATTAATATATTATAAACATGCTGTATAACATCTGTTTTAGAATCTTCTATACTCTTTTTTATATAATGTGATGATGTGACTATGACTGTGACATGCATGACATATTTGTGACATCATGCTATACCCCATTATCTAAATAAAAAATAAAAAATAAAAATAAAAACCAAAAAAGAAATCAAAAGAAAAATAGAAAATAAAATAAAGTTAAGAGAAAATAAAATAGAAACAAGTCCATTGTTCACAGCTTTGACAATAGTAGAAGAGAGTAAGTCATTGTAATTATGAGAACAATATTAAGTAAAGCTCTAGTAGGATTTGTAATCAGATTGAGACTTAAGTCTTAAAAGAAGAGAGATTGACTAGATTGACTACAGATATTGGTAGTGTTGGTGACTTAAATTTTGGCAAGACAGTAGATCCTCTTGCATATGATAGATTTATTGACAATACATATAGTTTAGGATAAGAATTAATAGAATAGTAATATATCAGAGACTTTTTGTCAAGTTATCTTGTGATTTTTAAAAGACTCTTTGCTCTAAGACTAATTAGTGAGCTACCAACCATTGTAATTAGTAGTCACTACAACATTACTATATTTATATACTATTTATAATAGTTTATGCTAGTCTTAAACTTATTATTTCTTGTTAAATTTATTTTATAGTTTAGTTTTCTTATTTTATTTTTTGGATTTAGCTAAGAGGGTGTGACATGATGTCACAATATCACAATGTATAACAGAAGCATGATATATGTTATGTATAAATTACACTGTCATGTAACTTGGTAAAATATCATAAAAACTAAAAAACTTGGTTATAGCTTTAATATAGGTTAAATGTGTACAAACCAACTACTAAAGATACATAAATTAAACTACTCTATAGTAGAAAATCCATTAACTTCTCTTGTGTTACTTAATAGCTATCATGACTTAGACTGTATCTAAGAGAGAGATCTCAAACTTGTTATATTGCAAAACACTCTTAAAGAGTGTCTCTACTTCTTCTGTCTTCAGGAATACCTCTCTTGAGGCCTTGGCTTGATTTATTTCAGGAGAAAGTGAGAAGAAGGATATGTGTTTACACTCTAAGTGTCAAGATTATAAGAAGTGGACTTAGCATCCTTTTATTTTTCTTTCTTATTTTTATTTTCTGTTGGATTTACATTTCATTTTCCTATTTTTAGAACTCAGGATTAGGGGTTAGTGATGACATCACTTGGTCACACATCAGTCACATCAGATAACATGGTGACAGTAACAATTATATGACGCATGGAAAGGCATAGAAGATTCTGGAGGGATGATGTTATACTATGTGTGATATGAGTGTTGGCCTTAAGGCTAACACATGGCCATTTAGGGTAGGTTAGAAATAGCTTGCATAGACCATGGGTCCTAGGTATATAAGATAGACTATCTTATACAGAGTCCTTTATTGAGTTCTCTTGTGTAGCCCTATACAAGGTTCTTCCCATTGACCAACTCTAAGGTCTTTAAGTCATAATACTAAGATGTTTACTGTTCCAAGAGCAACTAAAGACAGACTCTTCTTCAAGAAAGTATTTTCTCTTAAGCTCCTTGCTACTTTTTCTACCTCTATTCCTAGAGAAAAAGCATCTACTATAAGCTAGGATAACTAGGTATCTGCTGAGAAGAGTAGAGACTTGGTTTTTAGAATAGAAACTACAACAAAAAGTGCTCTAAGACTCCAAGTATCACAAACTTCATTTAGTTTGTATCTCTACAATGAGTAGACTCATTCTTACAAACTAAAGTACACTAGAAAGCCCCAAATAAGGGCTATCTGCATATATGCTGGATATATAAAAGTAACAACAAACAACTGAGATATCAGGTCATTAGTAACTGTAAAAGCTTTATTTGCTAATATTTCATAAATAGCAGAACAAATTCACATAATTGAACTTGCATTCGAAAGTACTTGCCAAACCATTCCCAATGATATATGGTATATTACATAGTGATAAGTATTCATAGAGATACAAGCATATTAATGTAGTAACATAATTAGTTACCTTCTAAAATTAGCCTAACAGCTGCTATGACAGATTACAGCTTCTATCAGGTATGAGTTTTGATTATGTAATGAAAATAGCTTGCACACAGACCATTACTCTTTTATATATATACTTCTGTGCCTGAGGATTAGACTTCAGACTTAATAACATCAATTTACATCAATTATTATTATTCTTTATTCTTTATTATCTATATTGATCTTAATCATTATTGTTATCATTATTGAACTTCTAAATCACTCCTAAACCTCTAAGAGTACATCCAAGATTCAAATATCACAAATAAGTGAGTAGTTCATTTTGTAATAGTCTATTCTTGTATTCCCCATTGCTGCTGTAATAAAGCATGGGTGGAGTGTTTATTTCAGATGTGAGATCTGGGAGATATTTTGAAGGAGGTTGCTGTTTCTGACAAAAACAGTAAATTTTTTCAGACTCAGGACAAAGCTGCTGTAATAGGACTAAGTTCTTGTGGAGAAGACCTTTGGTTTTTTGACCTTGGAGACAGTCTTAGAATAACCTTAATCTAATTCCATTTTTGCCTATCCTTAGGTGTAAGAGAGGTTTGCTTCCATTAAGCTAGAAACAGATTTAGTGAGGAGATTTTATGTCTTACTCAGCTATGAGACATCTTCTAGATGTTTTTGACAACAAGCTAACCTGAATGACCTAAGGTCTGTAACACATTTCTGATACCCCTTGTAGTGTAGCTAGAACCACATTGAGATCTGATACTCCTTTTCTATAAGCCAGTGAGAGAAACTGGACATGATGTCAACTCTCTCTCATCAAGATTCATATCATATGAAAAAACATCTTTTATTCTTCTACCCACACACTTTATCTGCTAAAATAGAGATATTGTGTTCATACTTGCTATCTAAGCCATGTTCACCATTTAAACACCAATGTTGTTTTTTTCACTTTTCCATTTGTTCTTCTAAATGTCTTTTCTTATTGAACCTTAGTTTTAGGTATCTACTTAGACATATAACATAGCAATTTAGTAAAAGTGATTTAGCAACTAGAGTACTATAAATATGTAAACTTTTTTTACTAAAAGTTAAGAATTTCTATTCTTTAAACATATTATTAGAATAGTACTGGTAATATAAAAATGGTATTAAGAAGCTAAAATTGATGTTTCTATTCTTTTACTCCCTTGAAAACATACTTAACAGTCCATGCGAATCAAGTAAAATGTTGACTTGTAAAAACTTTACAAACAAAGTAGAGTTGAGTTCTTAAAGCAATTTTGCCTAAGAACAACAAAATATTTATGGACAATAAGATAACAAGGAGGGAGCATTAGAAGGAATTAACAATACTTTGGGCAAAAAAGGCTCTAAAGAACTTTGTAAACTATATAAACAAAGTATATATCAACAAACTAAAGGAAGTTGTTTCATATAAGTTGTGAAATATACTTATTATGAGAATACAAACAAAACTCCTGAAAAACCATGTCAAGTTGTTAATAAAAGTCTTATAAGTGTAATCTTTGGTTCAAATAGCAGTGTAGAGAAAAGTGGAAGAGGAAAAAGAATCTGGATACAATGGACATAAAGTCATATAATACAGTATCTTGTTAAAAACTGGCAATAAAAACAAAAAAACTCAAAGAGAATCCTTTCTGGAATACATCTCTACCAGATTCAAAAAAAAATAGAAATCAGTTATTCAAAATATAGCTGATAAAAATTGTTAAAAAAAGGAATATGGCAATCTAGGAACCCCACCTAAGAAAGTCAATACAAATAGCACATCCAGTAAGGATGTCTTTAATTCTAACACTCTGAAGAGGAGGAGAAGAGGAATCCCAACTTGGATTTTCCATTAGGACTATAAAGAATAATATCTCTGATCTACAGTTAAAGGAAAGTGTACCCTCTATTAGCTCAAAATTTTTGAAAGTAATACTGGAGTCTTGTAATGATATGTGCAACAAGAAAACTTTAGTTACACTTTGGGTATACAGTAAACAAAGTACAGACCAAGGCTTTAGTTGATTTGGAAGCTACCACAAACTTTTTCAACAGAGTTTTTGTAAAAAATAATAACCTGGAAAAATAAAACTGGCAAATCCATATAGAATATTCAATGTGAATAATACTTCTGACAAGGCAGAACAAATAATAAAATGTCTAAGCTTATGTAGAAATTGGATATTACAAGACAACTTAACATCTCTCTAAAACAAAAGAATGATAATTATATGATTGTACTTAGACAAACATAATCCAAAATTAGCTAGCAGAAAAAGTAATAGAAGTTTACCAGGTACCCAGATACATATGCCTGTAAAGCCTGTAAAACACAAGATGTAGAAGCAGATGCTAATGAGCTTCACCTTGAACTGGATGTTAGTGGATCACCTTCATTAGACAGTATAGGAGATAAAGACCCCAACAACCATATATCTTACTAAGTAGATATAACTGACTTAGGCAATTACTACTAGGCAATAGTGATTGTAACTCTACTTAACAATCAAGACTAGTATAGGAACTTAGATTGTGAGAACATAAAGACATGAAAAGCATATGTATCAAATTGATTACATGAGTGTGGAAATGTGTTCTCAAAAAACCAAGTTAGAGAGAATATCATTACAGAAGACTGTATGACTATATAATTGAGTTTAGGAAAGATGTAATGCTTTCCAAACCAATAAAGGTCTATCTGCTTTTTTTAGCATAAAGAAACTCTCTAAACAGATGGATTGATGAAGAACTTAGAAAAGTTCTAAAGTAGCTAGTACTACCAAAAAGTACCAAACATTCTTAGGCTTTGTAAATTTCTATTTGTAAGTTCTCAATAGACTTTGCCAAGATATCAAGGCTACTTTCTAATTTGACAAAAAAGAATAGTATTTAGACTTGGAGAATAGAGCAACAAAATGTTCTTGAGGTGCTGAAAAAGACCTTCACAACAGTTCCAGTTCTAAGAGTACCAAATGATGAAAAATATTTTGAATCATCTATAGATACAAGTAAATTTGCTACTGGAGCAGCCTTATTACAAAAGCACTAGCTACTAGGATATAGCATTCAGATTCTTCTCTTAAAGTCAAGAAACTATAAAATCTATGACAAAGAGTTACAAGTAATAATCTGAGAATTAGAAGAACATCATTATCAATATCATTTGGACAAACATCCATATAAATTAGGATCTTGTTGGATTATCAAAACCTCACATTATTCAAGGCAGCTGAAAAGCTGACCAGAAGACAAGCAAGATAGGCTCTTTACATAACCTATTTTGACTATGTACTCTATCATAAACTGGGAAAGATAATACAAGCTAAAGACCTCTTGTTCTGAAAAGTAGACTATAAGGTGGGAATAGACCTCAATAATATAAACTAGGTATTATCAACACCTGAGTTCTTTGCAATCAATGCAATAGAGGCTTCTCATGAGTCATCTAACAATAATGACATAATTCTAAAGGAGGTCAAGGCAGTACTCTTGCCAGATAAAGTCTTAAGTAAGAGAGAAGAGAATAATTTATAAAATATGAGATCAAAAAGATTTTGTAAAGAAATCTACTACTTTACCAAAATTTAAGTTATAAACATTACCAATATCTGTTGTCAACCTCACAGACATCTCTTTTCTTGAGTTTTGAGTCTTAACCTTACCACAAATCCTAACAGACCTCCACTCAGTATTACCCTTATGATTTATATCCTTTTGTTATTATCTAATGAGCTTTTACCATTATATAATGTTTAGGGTCTCTCTATTAGGGTTTCTAGCTACTTAATAGTTAGGTTAGCAAATATTCTGTCTAATATCTTGCCTGATTAGAATGAACTCCTAAGTATTTAGAGTAGCCATTATCTCTAAGGAACTTTATTCTATTCTCTTAGAATTTCCTAAGGATTAGAAACTCCACATAACTCTGTAAACTTGGCTAGGTTTCCCTAACAGATTCTAACATATATTCAATATAATATTAGTATAAGATGAACATCTCTAGAATATAAAGCAACAATTGTCAGAATTCACCCAAGTAGACTGAGTTATTTTATCTATTTCTTTCTTATTTTCACTTTTTTACTTTATTTGATAATTTAGTTTTTTCTTTTTTCCTTCTATGGACTTAAATAAGGGCATGACATGTTATGATTACAAAACCTTTGTCATATGCAAGTTCACTCATCTGGAAACTACATCCCCACAGTGGAGTCACCTCCAAAACATACAAGCTTGTCTTCCATGGTGGCCACCTTTCTTGCAACACATCTCATGGCAGTACTGCAACCATCTGGGTATTCTGTCTTCCATAGCAGAGATACTTCTATTCAACTCGGTCTTCCATAATAGAGTTACTTCTGTCAGTATCTCAACACTGAAACCTTTACTCGGGGTAATAGGGGTTTTACCACTGAAACCCCAAGCATCTCCTATACTATCCATTTGTATATAAGACTAGTAGTTACACTGTAATTTGCTAGTCTGATAATTAATGAAGATAATCTCTTATTAAACTTGATCTCCAGTATTCAACGGCAACATACCAATCAGCACTCACTCCTATCTTGGACTTCTTCCCAACATCTGAAGTTGCGACCATGTGGCAGACAGACAGCATAGCACATAAGCTGAAGCCAAGGTCATTCCACAAGTCCACTCATCTCCAAGTCCATCCTGCAGACTTCCACCCCAGTGTGAACTGTGCCTGACAATCTTAGAGGGAATCAAGTAAAAAAACATTGTATTAGAGTTAAATAAGAGAACTCAATTGTTACAATCGATGCCTTGAGAATACAACATGGAGAAGGAACAAGGGTTTGACAACATATTTGGCTGTGCTGAAGTAGTCTCAGTTAGCACCTCATGTAGTAGGTGCTCTAACTTCATGTTTTCCTCATGTTCTATGACTCGTTTTCCTCATGGACTACACATTGATTCCTTATGGCTTGTATGTATATATAGCATAGATACTATTCTGTATCCTTATGCTTTACCACTTGAATCCATCCCTCTTCTCATCTTAAGTCTTTGCCTAAGTGTAACCTGAGCTTTATGAGTAAAGGTTGTAATATCAATAGAAAACTTTGTACAGGGTTATCTACCTTATATACTAAAATCTAATAGTCTGTGCTCTACTACTTTAGCCTACCCTAAATGACCATGTGTTTTCCTTAAGGTCAATATGTATATAACATGTTATATAACATTATCTCTTCTAGATCCTTCTACTATTTTCTATCATGCCACATGATTGTGTGACTGTGTAACTGTGACATGTCATGCTAAACCATAATCATAAGTTCAAAAATTGAAAATAAATTGAAAATAAAATAAAAGTGAGAAAGAAAATAAAATAAAACAAAATCCACTCTTCATAATTCTCACATGACATTATCACATGTGATAGGTGCTATGGTAGATTGGGATTTGTGACAGATGATCTAATCTTGAATCTCACTGACAGAACACCTCCAGTAATCAGATATCCATAATTTGGCATGCTAAAAGGTTCTAAAAAGGTTTCACTGAC
>Ga0157364_1008562_pt1 | contig 10595 bp, 2 predicted proteins | sample AttsexASBM2_FD_111476 | JGI IMG/M metagenome (GOLD analysis project Ga0157364, IMG submission 111476) | Fungus gardens microbial communities from leaf cutter ant in Ribeirão Preto, State of São Paulo, Brazil - Atta sexdens ASBM2 | ecosystem: Host-associated > Fungi > Mycelium > Unclassified ... | reverse complement strand
TTTGTTTTTGCATGTGTGTGTGTGTGTATATATATCTGTTGTTTTCGTGTGTGTTTGTGTGTTTGAAAACCTATGTATGTGTGTGTGTGTGCGCGTGTGTGTGTGTGTGTGTGTGTAATGGTTTTTCTTAAGTATGGTATTTTGCTGATACAGCTAAGCATTGCTGACGATTTCTTTTTTCATATCAAAAATTTTCATATCAAAATAATTATTCCATAAATCGATTGTAGTTCTGCTATTAATCTACAGTTTATATTGCATATATATATATTGGGTTGTCCGGAAAGTTCGTGCCGATGTTGAAGGAAAATTGAAACGCAAAAAATTTAAATTTTAGTACATTTATTAAATTACATAGGGTAGTCGGAACTTTCCGGACAACCCAATAGATTTCTAGTATTGAACAGCCTATAAGCGAAAGAAGTTATGTGTGCAATGTACACGCACATTTGCATAATTTGAATACATACATTCTACAATATTTTACTTTTTTGTTAATTTTGTAATCAAACTGTTTTGTAATCACTGTTTTTTTAAATCAAATTTTTATATCTATTTTTGTGAAAAATCATATTATCATCCCTATTTTTCTTCGAGAATAATGTAGTGTCATCACATTTTTATAAATAGCATCCTAACTAATCAATAAATGTTTCATAACTTTGAATCTAGAATCAATTGAGCAACATTTTGACAAATGTAATTATTAAGTTTTAAATATTGATTATTAACCAAGTTATTGTGTAAAATGTAAAAAGAATGCTACAATATATACAATATATACTACTTCTCCTCTACATTATACACGTATAAAATAAATTATATAACACATAAATATGCTATATTAAAATTATACTATCGAAATTATAATAAAAACAGCCTAAAATATATTAAAACGTATTATTGTTTCTCGTATATATTAATATTACATTACATAAATGCAGAGAGAATAGAAGTAATTCGTTATTTGTAATAAAATTACAGTTACAAGTTATTTTTTTGGTAACTTTACTGGTAACTGCGTTACTTTCTTTTTCGATAACTAATGTACATATAATGTACATTTTTTTTGGTAACGGTAACAAATTTTACAGTTACTCTTATCGTTACTTTGCATACGATTGGACACAAGCCATTCATAGCGCTTGGGACTAGAAAATCCTATCATAGATACCCATCCACTGTGATTGGTGGTCATCGAGTTTAAGAAAGTAACGAAAAAGTAACAAAAAGTTACTTTCTCAAGTAACGATAACTGTAATAAATTACTTTTAAAAATCGGTAATTAGTAACGATAACTTATTACTTTTTCTAGTCAATAATGGTAATTTGTTATTTTTAAAAAGTAACTTTCAATTTTCTGTTAAATTGATATACTATGCTAATATAAGATTGAAATGCGGAAAATCATTACATAAATAGTTAATAATTATGACTGATTACTAAATTATTATATAGTTATATAGTTAAATATCGAATGTTATAAAGAACGAATAAATGTCTCTTTGTCAAAAGTCTTTTTATCTATGCTATGTAAAAATATTTTTAATAAAAATTAATGGCAAGGACAATGTTTGTTTTTATAATTTTTATTGTTACGTAATCACAGATAAAAAAGGAAAGATATAAATAGAATATACATATGTAAAAGTAAATGAGAAACTAAAAATATTTAATTAGTCATTGCATAAATATTTCATCGGATATGTGCAGGTTTCAAACAAAATTTCTCGGCAGAAAGAGGAAGAGAAATAAATGAGATCACTTGTTTTCACAATTTACGCACAATGAACGGAAAATTGTTGCATACACGCACTGGTCGACCGTATGTCCTATTTCTGCCCTTAATTAAATTTTAATTTATCAAGTAGGAAGACGTTAATTAAACTTTAATTTTAACCATGCCACCGGAATTACAGCTCATGCTAAATTTACCGTCGGAAACGCGGCTCGCGTTGGATCGATAACTCGTTGATATAACGGTGAACTAGCAGATAGAGAGATACTTTTATCACATAGAGAGAGGCAACGGTTTCTTATAATTAATTGATGATCATATAATTCATGAATTGTATCGACAACTAGACTGGTAATCATTTTAATAATTGATAATCTGCAATGTTATATAATACATCTTCTCAGAGAGAAGTGTTTATCATTCACTAACCTGTACAATCGTCCGAGATTATAATGAGCATTTACATGGCCAGGTTGAGCGTTAATAGCTGCTAGAAAATGATATTCCGCTTGATCGTCTATCGTGAGAGTTCCAAGATTATTATGTGCACTGGCATATCCTGGCCAAAGCCTGGAACAAACAAAATTATAACTCTTTTTATAACATTTAATTCCTTAATTAATTATATATATTTTCACATCATATTATGAATCCTCATGAAGCATCGTGTTCTGAAAAAAATATTGATTGACTGACTACTTCTGGAAAATAATTTTATTTTTGTAAAGATCTAACAATTATGTTTTTAATTTACTTTCATATCGTACGTACCGATTGTAATAAGATTAATTGTTATTCTGTGATTTTAAATATTACTGAAGAATTTTATGACACTCACATACAAACCAGTGTGAAATTACTTAAATTACTTAATGAATCATAGACCGCGAACAATTGGAGAATTAAAGAAAAAGAATGATAGAAGAGAAGAGTGAGTCGGTTAAAAAAAAAAAACAGAACGCGAAAGAAAACAAAAGGATAAATTGAACAGACCGCGCGATTGAGGCTCTACAAGCGAGATAATGGATCAGAATTACCCCTGGCCGAATCCATTAGCATTTGATGGCGTTCTCGGAATAGTATTTTCGGCTATGAATCGTCACTGAATAAATTTTTTATACATTTATTAAAACTACTATCCAATAGATAATTAGTCAACATTCTTGTTTAATAAATTCAATTGCTTATTAGAGATTTTATTATTACATCATAAATAATATTATAATAAATTTGAATCAATCTGCTCTTTTAATTACCTAGAATGAATAAAAAATTAAATATTATCTCTACAGGGAAATATTATGGCATAGATATTTAAATTTACATAGATACTTGCTCTTCGATTGGTTTCCAATATCTGTTGTTAGAATATATAGTTTTCGTTTTGAAATATTCACATATATAAACATATATTACGATTGAATATCTATCTGCCGTAAGATATTCTAACAGTGCGACATTAAATGAAATTGGTTGAATTGGCCAGAGAAAACTAGAAATTGGATGTATTACATATTGCGCGCGACTTTGGCTCAACGTCAAGATGTAGCTGTATCGGAAAATATTAGAAGAGGAAGATACCAAGAAAGATCCAAGGTTGGATGTTTCGTAGTGTATAACGGCCCGGTAGGGGTTACTTCCGAGATCTCAGTAAGGGACCGTCAAGGGTGAAGAAAAATACGGAGATAGGATTCGTAAGAGTTACACAGCAGAATGAGAAAAGCGGATAAAAGTCCAAAAGGAAATTTAACGCTAGTCTGATAACAGGAAAAAAAAGATAACTCAGTCAATATTTTATATACATATATTCTTGACAAAAGTCTATTTCAATGTGTGGATTTAGATGACTATGATGTAATTATTCTTGACAAAATAATATTTTGTATTATTTCGATAAATATATTCAAAAATTATATATGGAAAATTATGTTATCATTTTACGATTCCTCGAAATTCTTTAGCGAGATATAACATCGATGATCACGATTAAATGGAAATTTTTCGTCGTAAGCTATGACGTAATCCTGGTTACAGATAGCTATCAAATTTTTCGAAATTCCTTTCGCCGTCTTAAGATGCAGACATGCCTTATACCTTGGCTTCTCTTGGCTTCTCTGCCTCCGAGAAAGAGGATTGCATAGAAGGTATGCGTTGCTTCCGTCGAGGATAAGTCACAATCCGTGAAAATACTAGAATGTGTCTGGATAGTGAGAATACAAGGCAATGGAGAACGACGAAGAAGTATATCCGAGTGGTAGGAAGCTTGCGTGCCTTCCTTTAAGAAAATTCGGTCGAGGATCGCGACGGATTCAGAAGTTGCTAAAACTCGGCACGATTCGGGGAAAAGCATTATTCTGTCGAATACAACGAGAATTCTTTCGTGAAGAATTGACAGAAGGTACCGTTTAGTCAAAATGAACATCCCGTGAGAAGCGTCGGTGCGTGAAATCTAACTTGTTTGAAAGACGTCTTAATAATAGGATCAATTAGGAAATAAGAAGAGCGAAGCATCCGTGACGAAATAATCCTGAAGAGATGATCTTGCGTGTCCTTCCCAAGCGCAAGACCCGAATGACACTGTTACGAAGGATTGCAGTCATTAATTCACTGCGAAAGAAAGTTTCCCTTTATGCTCGATAACTTCCTTTTAAATTTCAAATTTTGCAAAATTACTTTCATTTTATTCTGACTTAATTTGCTATTTTATTCCAGTTGAAATATGTCATGTCAAATTTTTCTACTAATTCCACAACAATTCCTAAATTAGTAGACTTACTTTTAATCACCTGTATCATCATTTAGAGTGGCGTACGAAATGCCGTACCACGTAATTATTTAGTTAAAACTATACTTGTACAGTATTGATTTTTTTTTTACTGTGGCATCACACCTAACGGAATTTCCACGAATTACAAAATTTGCTCACACAGTCAGAGTTGAAGACGCGTATAGTTCGTGAAATACAGGGTGGTGCACGAAATGTCACACTATACTTGCTTTACATAAATATTAATTTTTTTAATTAATACAGAACTTGTATAGAATTAATCACTAAGTCTGGAAAATTGTCTCTAATAAATTATAATTTATAATAATTATAAATATAGTAATTATAAATTATGTAAATAACCGCCTGCATGAACGGAATATCCCCGTTTCTGAGTTTCTGTCGCAATCTTTGTTTCTAAAAAAACAACACAACTTTCATTTTACGCTCAACATTTTAAGTCCGTTATCCGCCATTTCACAAGTGTGCGTTTTTACCGTTCAATTCGAACTCGTGATGCCACACCTAACAGAATTTCCACGTACTCTCTCGAGAATTTACTCACACAGTTAAAAAATCAATACTCCACAAGTATAGTTTTAATAAGATAATTAAATAGTATGACACATTTTGTGCGCCACCTTGTACATTCTCTATGTCTCCAATTACATTATTCGACAAAGTCAATTCTTTCTCTCTACAAAATTTCATAGTATACATACCCCGAAGATTTTTTTGCACAGAATGCTATGTTACGAACAGAATTTGCAAAGCACGTCAGGATTTTGAATAAATTGAAGTGAAATGGATCAAAGACCTCTTCAATTTACCGTTACATCCCATTTTTTACTAAAAATCCTGATTCATTATACATCAACGTGATAGCATTATATGTCAGTTTTATTATTTTAATTATCTGTGAAGATGATAGAAATAATATGCTGTTTTCAGTCAATCTCTGAAACGATAATCAAGATACGTTGCACGTTTCCGAGAATAACTCGAGCTCGAGTTAAGAGAAAATCAATCAGCTGTTTTGGAAACTTCGTTAAAAGTTTTCGCGTGTGTACGTGAATGCGAGCGTATGCTCGGGATGTGTTCCTTGAAAATCATGGCTTCAAGAAAGTCGAAGGGATCGTACTTCGCATAGTAGGTTGCTTTACGAATCTTTTTACAGTGCATGTGATTAAATTGTCGCGTCTTTCAGGCATGCTTGGCAGGCAAAGCGTTTGATAATCCCGGATTTTCATATCTCGCAATCTACATAGACTATATCAGCTTGCTTCGTTGCCCGGTTTCAACGCAACATGCTCACTACTGTGTGCAAAACAACCTCGGGCTAGTCGCCTCCATAAAGCTGTACAAAGTTTTAATGAAGGCCATTTTGTCGTACGGCTTAGCTTCACAACAATTTTTCATTTGTGCCGCAGTACATAAAAGCGCATCTGACAATAAATCCGGAAGATAAGATCTGTACAAAACTTAGAAAAATGGAAATTTAACATAATCGTATCGTTGTGTGCCTACAAGTGATTTTTCCGGAATAAAAAGTACGAAACAAATTACCAGTAAAAAGTATAAATGAAAATTATCATATATACATTTGAATAGATATATAAAATGTTGTTTTTTATAATAACATAAAAAGAACTACTAAATATTAAATAAAAATATAGGACTGAATTTCTTATTAAGTATTTTACAACTTCTGTTTTTCAACAAGATAATAATTAATACTCTACTAAGTAACTTGACTAATGGATACTTAGTATTGAGCTGTTAACCGCTAATTTATTGGACCGTACAAAGTAGACTCATGAGATCAGAATGTTAAAATAATTGATCGAAAAATTGGCCACCAAGGACTTCTTTCCTTCCTTCTAACTAGAGATTCTCTCTTGCGGTATGTGGAATATGTGCTGTCGAAAACTAGTGTAAAAGATGGAACGCTGTACAGTGGTCTCCGGAGAGGGACGCAGAGAAACCTCGATATTTACACGTCAGGGGTTGCCACCCCCGTAAAGTACCCAGCGGGGTGCCGCGTGCCAGGAGTGTCTCTTTATTGGATAATAAATAACCTGTTTCATTTATAAGAAGGAGATAAAGTGTAGTAGACTATGTTCCCCAGATAGATCCTTCCTCGCCGACTGCCTTCCCATGCAGCGTCATTTCCCGGAAGTTGAAATTGCCAAGTATACGAACTGTACAGCGAGTACTGTCTAACATTTATTTAATATGTCTGACATGACAGAGTTCTTTTCGCTACCAAAAAGTATACGATAAAGGAAAAGAGACAAATATGTGAATAAATATCTTGTATCCAAGATGCGATAGTACATTTTTCTTTGAATTTACTTTTCACAAACATAATGTTCATCCGATAAAGATAATTGTAAAAATAAAAATGTGCTTTTAATTTTACGTTGTCCCAGAAAAAAAAATCAGATATAAATTCATTCTAAGAAAATATATTTAGCCTTATATATTCTCTATATAAGCATATATATAAGAGAGAAAATATGTATTTAGAGTTAAGGAAGTATTCCGACATCGATTTATTAATTCCTTTTAAGCAATAAAAAAAATTGGAATGTCAAAAGAAAAAGAACGAAAAATTTACAATCATTAAAAATTGTTGATTTAAAATAGCTTTATAACGTTTTTCCAATTAAAAGCGAAATAAAACAGGTACTATAATTTTAAGCTTCGACGCTATAAACTACGATTCGACCGTGTTCAACAAAGTCATTACATCGCAACTTATCATTGATGTTGTTCTCCGTAAAAGAAAGCTCAGTGACTAACCTAAAATGGCTTATAGTTCTTGCAAAATGTCCTGTCATAATTTTCGATACACTAGCTTTATGATGGCATAGCATCATAAAGTTAAGACAGCGACGATATTGGACATTTGAAAATTGAAAGAGAAAGAGATAAAGAAACTGGATAGAAATGTACGCGCGCGCGCGCGCGTGTGTGTGTGTGTGTGTGTGTGTGTATATATATCTCAGATTCGTTTGCTTGTTTTACTGTATAAACAAAATTGCAAATAAAAAAGCGTCAATTCTGTTAAATAAAAATAAAAATTTAAATAAATATTAATAGTTTTTATGATAATATTTAATATCTTTTTTTACATTTATCTTGATTATCCAGTCATATAGTATTATTTAAAATAAATCTAACACTTTTTTCATATGAACTTGAATAATACACATATACAAATCTCACAATTAAAATTAATTCTAGGACATTACTCTCTATAAATATCTCCTTGCAAACGCGAAACAATGATGAAGCATCGCTATGTTGCACTGCGAAGAATCGATGACCAAACTATAAGCTCGCATTGCTAGCACGTCGGAATGTCAGTGGATAAATTGACCGCACGGCTTCCTTTTCATAGTACGCTCTACACTGCAGGCTCATTGCATACATGTACTTTTCACGTTGGTTCAATATGTTTCGATCGATTCGAGAGATTGTGCTAAGTTTTGCGCGAACAGAATAATTAAGGAAAGATATATATGACATAAAAGCAATAATATGACATTACAATAACATTTTTCATAATAATAGTAATAATTCTCTATAATAATGGTAATACATTCACAGTCAAGAGCATAGTTAGAATACTTTTTACAAGGCTTAAGATAATATTACCTACTATTTTAGCTGAGAGTCATAAATACGCACGAGTTTTACCCGTAGAGCATTATTAAAATCGCAATACTTAGGATACAGCGAACACTGCTAAACAACTATACCAAGTTTCACGTATAGCTACAGTCTTACGCAACGCAACCGCGTCTTATGCAAACTGAGTTATGGTAGCTTTATTCCATTATTTTTGTACTGAGCGCAAGAGAGAGTTCCGCTTTACTCGTTGAACTAATAAGTATACTGTGCAATGAATATATACGATAAACTTTTTAATAACTCTAGTCTTTTCCATTTATATTTTTAAAAATAGTTAGTCAACGTTACGCAGGAGATGAGTATAAAACGATTAAAAATCAACGCGAAGGCTCACATTTAAATAAAAAAGTAAACCGAGCGTAAAAAAACGATTCGTATTAATTGAATTGGATTACATTGTGCATGATTCTTACAAAACACACTCGAAGAGCAATATGCAGTAAATTATTGTTAGACTGTCGATATTATTCAAGCAAAGCATCGCTATATAACCACCGACTCGTTTCTGAATGTTTCCTTCTACGAGCGATTGTCCCGAGAATTTTTATTGCGGATCAGCGTATTCAAGGGATTTCCTTCGCACTTGATTTACTGCGAGATACAGAACCGGCACACACTGAGCGTGGTTTTATGCTCCGAGCTGAATAATAGTAAAAGCACGGCGTCGTAAAACTGCAATCAAATAATGCATTATCGTAAATATACGGCTGTATAATGTCCGTGTAAAATTCTGATGGTTTATATATCTCGTTCACGGCCGGTATCTACGATCCAGCAACAATGCATCATCTGAAAATGGCGCGTATCGCGATGCTGGTTTTGTCGCAAATCATAAATAATGATATCGACTATAACCGAAAATTTTTAAAGCTGATGTACTTTTAAACGGCCAAATTTTCACTGTAATAATTATTCAAATAAATATTTTATCTGTTTTTACGCCAGAGTAATACATTTTTTTTTTATTCAAAGGGTGAGAATATAAAGGATTTGTATTTGTGTTTTTTATTCATAAAATTAATTACACTCTGGATTCTCTTCTGCTTATAAAAGAAATAATAATAATAACTTTATTGATGTCAATACTATAACAAAAATATATGACAAAATACAAAATACAAAAGATGAGAGATGCACAAACAAAATGTGAAGCATCGGTAATTTACTGTCTAAACATGAAAGAGTAATAAAATTGAAACTAAAACACAAATTAAATTAAATTAAATTAAATTAAATATAAAAGGTAAAAACTAATTTAAGAAACTAGATAATAAAAGAGATAGAAAATAAAAACATATTTTTAATTACAGATACACGCGCGCACATACATTATTATTGAGATAAAAGATTAAGAGCTCACAAAGATTATACTTTTTATGTACACACAAAAAATGCACGCAAAATTGTAAAATAAACAATAAAATTGTACAATAAAATAGATTTGTTAACATAAGAAAAGCAGCATATTATGAAATTCTAGTATTCACGGCTATTGATTAAGAGGACGAAAAAATGGAACGCTGAGAAGTAACGCGATTATGTATCAAAATAATCCGAAAGAGAGAAGAGAAACGAATGAAAGAGAGCGAAGAAATGCATTTTCACGATATGCGGTCTACTTTTCTCGGTGAATGAAAAGCAAACAGAAAAGTCGCGTCTTCCTCGATTCTATGACGTTCCATCGATCGAATATGCTCGTCTTTTCCTTCTCATTTCATTCTACATCTTTCTTTTTATTTTTCGCTCATAATTCTCAAGACACCTCGCGCCATTCTTTCCACAAATGCAATAAGCGCTACAGAGAGAAAAAGAGAGAAAGAGACGCGGGAGCGAAAAGCCTTGGAGTGAATACCTCAGGAGAACTCTATGTTCTTCTGGTGACGCTCAATTATTACTCGTGCACGGACCAGGTCAATCTCAGGCTACTTTAAATTACTTACTCGGCGCGATATTCCGGAGGGAGCAGAAACTTTGTCGTGACTCTCCTCGGGGAAATTTCGTACGACAGATCGAAAACTAATTCGTCGCGCGAGGATCAAAACTAAAGCGGAATGTTGGAGGCAATGAACGAGACGCAGCGAGACGGTAGAAACGCGAGATGCACGAGAAGGATCGAGCCATTATTCTCGAGTGGAGTTTTATGAAATCGCACGTTAGACGATGCTGCCGTAAAATGTTGTTTCAAGGAGGAGGTAAACGAGAAGAAAGGCAGTCTTTTTTCAATCTATATCTCACACCACGCCGCGTTATGCGTCAACTGAAACAGCGAACGATGCGATGATTTGGTGCACAAAACAAGCGAAGGAAATTGCCAGTTAGTTGAAGATTCGATTTTTCAGAGCCAATAATAGTCGATCCGCAGGACGCGATGTAGAGATGGTAACGTGGAAA
>Ga0157364_1008561_pt1 | contig 10595 bp, 7 predicted proteins | sample AttsexASBM2_FD_111476 | JGI IMG/M metagenome (GOLD analysis project Ga0157364, IMG submission 111476) | Fungus gardens microbial communities from leaf cutter ant in Ribeirão Preto, State of São Paulo, Brazil - Atta sexdens ASBM2 | ecosystem: Host-associated > Fungi > Mycelium > Unclassified ... | reverse complement strand
TTAAAAATAACAAAATATTATTTAACTCAATGCCTTGAATTAAATAACATTTTATTATTTTTAATTTCCATGTGTGTCAAAAAATCAATTTCATTACTATGATTAGTTATCAAAGTAAACAATCTATGTGTAAGTATAAATTAACGTACACACTTACTAAATAATACACTAAATTTAAGTTTTTAACAATAGTAACCTGTAGAAATTATTAGAAATAATTGAAATTAGGTATAATTTTTATATTATGAACTTAGCAGTGTATTTCAACATCTTCATATTCGTAAGGTCGTGTATTTAAAAAAAAAAAGAAAGGATATACATATAAGATTATTATTTTGCCGGATGCTTCTAGTATTTCAAAGAAAAAAAATATACAGGACATAAATGACTTGAAATCGTTTGTACTAAGGGTTAAAAATGTAAAAATATTATAACAGAAATTATGTATAAAAAGAAGATACACGCGATACTTTTTAGCAGGATGTTAAGTAGCCTTCGTTATAATATTGCCTCGCGACAAACAAAAACTTGTAGTATAACTGTCCCATGAAATGGATTGATATTAACGAATACTCTTGTCTATCATCCGTCTCTGTCTCGAGTAACGTAATTACCAATCGATGGGACTTATTACGTTAAAATTACAGCGCGGGCAATCGCGGATAAGCTCATTCAATAACACGCTGTTACGATAAGAGTCTGACTTATGAGCTCTGATAAATCGATCGGCGTCTATTTTCCATCATCGTCCGTTAATTGATCTCTGTCGAGGGGCAACGTTTTCCGTCATGCGTTCTCGAGCGAACAACAACGGCGCCACGATTCCGACGCAACGGAGTCCGACGTTTCGATTCGACCTCCCGCTCGCGCACGAATTACGTTAGAACTCGACAGGTGGTATCGATGAGTCTTAAAGTGCGGAGTATCTTGTTTCTTCAAGCCATATACCATTGCTTGAAGACCGAGGCGAAAGCTGCATTCGTAACCAGCAACAAGCATTCGCCATGTAAAAGTACTAATGTTTGTGGGAATGATGTAGATTTTGTTGGATTAATAGTATATCGAAGTATCTCATATATTACTCCTTTTTCTTCGAGTTAATCTGACCTAACCGATCACGTAATCAGAAATAGTTTACGATAATTATACACAAGAAGATGTGCATGCGTGCATAATTATGAACTTTCTCGCGGTTCTCTCTAATTTGTCTCGCTGATTATCGCTGATTGTCACTCATCGGTATCCTTCTGTCAATCTGCCTGTACAGCTTCTCCCCCTTTCGTATCACACCGCTGTATGAAATGCATGGACGTTAAGACTCAACAGGTGGTATCAGCGAGTCTGCGAGGTGCGGAGTATCTCGTTTCAAGCCGCACACTGTTACTCAAGCACTATGTGCCTGCTGTGTGCCGTATAATAATAATTAACGCCGTGAGACTGTTAAAATATCGCCGACATTCCGCAGTACGGTCGTTGACGCGTACAATAAACACCGAGTATACAGCGATACAACTGCGGGAAGACCGGGTTTAATTCGCCAAAGGTTCGGGGAGAAGGTCTAAACAAACAACTGCACGACAACATTTATTTTACCTTACGATGCGGCGAGAAATGTTCATTAGTATTTTGTTCAGATTGGTGCATTAACGATTGTGCGTGTTATATAAATTCGCTATGCAACGCTCGCTCGTTTCGTGTCTGTACTATAGAATATTATTTTGCGATGAAGTTTAGCTCGTTAGTCATTTTAGATATTTCGTGTATTACCTCTGGAATATAATGCTTATTATAGAGAATATTCAGAAAATAATTTCATCATTTAAAATAGTACGTAATCATTTCGAAATAAAAATTATCTTATACATTTTACTCGTCAAAAGTGTCGAAATTACAAGAATATATTTTAAACCGTATAAGAATTGGCGACCTTGTGCGATTATATACATCTCATCGTTTTACGCGATTCCCAAGAATTTTCGAGACACGTCGCGACAAAGCATTTGCTCGTTTATGCGCCACGAGAGTCTACACTTATCGCACCGCGGGATAGCTTTCAGTTCGCGAATATTCGCCAGCCATGTCTCGAGTGTCTCTATAGTGCTTGCACAAATGATTTCGTTGAATTTGTATGAGAAAGAGAACGAGGGAGAAAAAGAAAGGGTGTCCAAAGAATCCTCAACAACTAGCGCGCAGTTCTCGAGAAAGTGCAATCAGAATTCAACGAAGAGAAAGAAGCCTGCAAGGAAATAAAGATAGAGAATCAGGCGGCGTTGAGCACCACTGGATATAATTATGACATCTAATTAGGTTTTTAGCGGTTGGCGGTTCGGGCTGAGCGGCAACCATCCAGGACTCGAGAGCCTGGAGTCGAGGTCTTTTTTTCCGTGAGGCCACTCTGGCTCTGGACTCTGGGTTCGCTCGTTCCGCGGTGCTCGCCGTTCCTTGCTGATAGAGATTCCAAGCGACTTCCTTTGTTTTGTCCTATTCTCTCCCTTTTTGCACCGCGACTGATTCAATCGACTCCCGTATATCGGCGTGGTTGCCGCCACGATGACGATATCACCGACTAGTCTTCGCGAGAAGTTGACCTTGGACTCAACTTCGTCTCAGTGGAACGTCTTACCTGACAAAATGTTCGTTCAGTTTTCATCAAGTCTGCACTCTCCTAATTTAATTGAATGCGGATCAATTATCAAGATAAAGAAGAAAAAGAAACAACGATGACGCGAATATTATCAAAAGAGAATAACATGTTATGATTCAATAACGATGACCCATCTTGAGAAGTTTATTACTTAAAATTAAGTAGATTAATTTATCACTGATATATACATATATTAGGTATATATATATATATATATATATATATATATATATATATTTATATATATATATATTTTTATATATTTTTTTCTCTCACGCGTCTTTAGATATTTCGTACATATGGATACGCGGATGCAATGTGAGATACGAAGAAACGAGAAGCGGAAGATAAGGTGACGGAGGAAGAGAAGGAGGTGGAGAGGGAATTGGAGGCGAGATGACTCCCGGAGGATTAGCATTGGAACGTGAAAAAGTCTCTTGTTAGATGGCGGTGGTACCCGTTCGTTCCGAGACGTCATTAGGGCACGCCACGTGAAGCCGAGAGGCTTCGAGATCGGGATGCGATAACAGAGGAGCGAAAGAGAGGAAACGAAGACGATCCTCAAAGAAGATGGAGAGGGAATGAGGAGGGAGAGGAGGCCCGGGCCCGATGGGTCCAGGTGAACACGAAGAGAAGAGAGAGGGTCAAGAAGAGATGTGGAAGTTGGAGCGATTGAAGCAGAGACGGGGAAAGAGGAAGATGCATGTCGGAGAACCGGGAGAAGGAGGAGTGGAAGAGGATACGAGACGAAGAGTGATTGAGCTGTAGTCGATCTTGCTGCCCTGTCGAAGTCTCGAATGTCTTGATGCCAAGCAGTCGAAGATCGAGTTCGCTCTCGATACGAGAGAGGGGTCTTCTTTTCTCTTCCTCTAGCATCCTTCCGCCACTGCGCCCTCCCCCGTTCTTCTCATCCCTTTCTTTGCCGTCTACTCAGTTGCATTTCGCTCGTCTCTAAGTCGCGCTACTACAATGAGCGTCAAGCTTGCGAGCGTGCGTGCATTACGTGAGTGCGATTTCGCTCGAAACAGAAGACATAATCGCAGATAATAAAGATAATTGAGGCAAACTTAAGATAATCTCTCATGATTTTCGCGGAAGATCAGCTTCAAATGAATGTAAGTAGAATTTCAGATTTCCCTTCGACTTGTGAGCACATTGCCAAATGCGTTTAATCGGCCCTGCTCTGTAGATTCGAATCTTGCCCCTCCCCGATAATGTCTTTCTCTGTTGGCGCGTATCCTGGTACACTGGCGCACGTGAAATTCCTGCATCTACAAACACATACGCACGAGACACGCGCACCACCACGTGGCGCACGAATACCCTTACGCGATTTCGTACACATCTCGAAGCGAGCACTCCTTCCCCCTTTTGCTTAAGAACGCTGCTGGATGAACGTGAGAGAGACTTGGCACGCCCCTCCGTATCTCCGATAATTACAGAGTAGTGCATCCAAATTTATAATGTCCTTGCTAACTATCGGCCACTCCTACAGAGTTTAAGAGAGGGGATGAGAGAGGGATGGATCAAAAAGGAAGATGTCCTCGGAGACCCTCCTGAGCGATGGCGATCGTTCTAACTCTCTTCGCTTCGCGCTTCTTATAAATTGTTTCGGTGAAAGGTCAACGACTACTGTTCGGAAGAACGGCAAAGGTGAAATACTTTCTAATCATTTAATACGTTTTATTGCCAAAAAGGAGACATCTGATTACAAAACTATCTACAAAGTTCACGGCGAACATCCGTAAATTACAGAAGAACGCAAAAGAGGTTGCGATCAGCTAAGAGAAGATGGGCCTCACACAATCGTCTATCGCAACAAGGATATCGCACGAAATTAAATGCGGACACCCGGTACGTAATATATCGCTGTGCAGCGGGCGGCGGACGGCGGGCACCTGCTAAGAAAGAAAACTCACGAAGGGATACGATAAAGGGGAATGATTGTGATCTGAGACTCCGAACGCGATAGAGCCATAGATCATCGCGGACCCAGGCCGGCCCCGACTTTGCTCGCTCCTCTCCCTCGGGGGGTACCATTCGAGGAGCATCACGATGTATGCGCAGGGCCGCATCCGACGGCGCGCAATCTTCTTTCTCACTGTCTCTGACGATTTGTGCAAGTCTCTCGCAAGACGTAATGTTCGAGATTAAGCAATGATGCAAAATATACTATTTGGAGCGAAGATGCGATTTAAATCCAAATGATATCTGATGACGCGATTTATCTTCGATTTATCAAGCGATCACGACGACAGCATTCGTGGTAATTATAACGCCGTCTTGTCTTACGCGGCAGCTTTCGAGTGCGGTATCTGACGATCCGACTAGTCGTCCCATTAATTTATTTACTCATATCGGTTTACTCGTTATCATCTATACTTAATTTTTACAATGTGCTGGTCGTAGCTCTTTCTTGATTCTCGTACCGATAATAATATAAAATTAATGACAACCTGGTGAATCTGACAGAGAAATATCACAAATCGCACAGTAGATCTTACACAGTAGGTCTCAAGGAAATGGTCGCTCATTCTGTCGTGATAACGGTGATTATGTTCGCTGAATGTCCGGATTCTATCCGCTTACGCGACTCCGCAAGATCCGAGTCGGTAAATCGCAATACTATTTCCTTACTCGCCCAAGTCGCGGCAACGATAAAGCGTATATCGCGAGTAATTCGCCCCGACGCGACGCGACGCGACGCGATTCGATGGACAAAGGCTCCTCGCCTCTTGCTGCGCCGTATAAACGTCCTCCCATCTTGGTCACGCGGTCTCTTTCACCGCTCTCGTTTTCTCTCTCATCTTCTCTCTTTCTCTCTCATTCTTCTTCTCTTTTTCTCTTTCTCTGTATCTTGCCCACAGTGGTGTAACCGATGTTGCCACGTCTCCGTCGACGATGAGTGGTCGATGGAGAAAGGGCAATGCGATGAAGAAGGTCGTAGGAAGCTGATCGAAGGGAAGAGCCGTTAAGTCGGTAGCATCCGAGAAATGATCAGTGGTAAGCAAGACCCGATTGCTCGCTATTCCGCGCGATAATACCAGAACCGGAAGCTGTCGGCCAATTCGCGAGTCTCGACGTAAACGCCGTCATGGAAGTAGTATGATCAATATGATCAATTGTGATAATTTGTCCATTCACAGATGACAATTTCTATGCAATCTATCATGTTTATTAACGAGAATGAAAAGCTGATTTCAGGGTGCTACAAAATTCTATAACTTTTTCTTGCCTTCCAGACAATATTTTATGATTTTTTTTTCTCCTGACATGCTGTCAATAATTTTAAAAATTTTTTATATTTTTATCCTTATTTAAAAATCGATTTTGTTGATAAAGCAATTTGATATATCAGATTTCTGTTGCTGACACTGCTTGCACTAATTGTTAAGTTGGTATATAGTATTTCAAAATTGTGTAGATGTGATGCGCATAGTAATCTTTTTTGAAGCCAAGAATTTTAATTTCCTAGAAAATTTTGCAAAATTCTCTGACTTTTCTCTAATTTCCCTGACTTTCAATTTCCTTAACATTTTCAGTTTTGTGATAATCTTGCAATTATTTTATAATATATTTTAATGTTTTATTGTCTTTTTAATAAAAAATACGTATTTTTATAAATTACAAACACGATGAATATTTTGAATATATTTCTGCAGGATATAGTTCTTTATGATATCAAATATAAGCAATTCTTAAATGTATAAAAGACTTCATTGCGAATTACTACGAATCCATTAGTACACTAGCTCATTATGATATCGTTGATAAAGAAATGCATTTGAAAAAAGTATTCGCAATATTCGGGGCCGTTGACGTTGCTGTAACTTTTCGTGCAAATTGCACAAGACGCATATAATATAACGCAGCAATGGAGCCGCATCAAGATTTTATGATGATAAAAGGAGGAAGCAGAGGGATCGTCGCATTCCTGCTAATTGACTTTCTCGGCGCGCGAGAATCGACAAAGTATTTCGAGTCGCGGATTCCAGGGCGATGGAGGAAGCGTCGTTTCGGGGTCTCGTGATTAAGAAACCGCCGGTGTTACGAGCGCGAGTATAGTCCTCATAAAGGAGCAGCACAGGGAAGCGACGCGCCACGAAGAGACTTCGGGTCTCGACGCAAAAACAGGGCCCGGCGTACTGCTGTAAAATCGTTTCGCGTGCAGGGATGCATCTACTGATTCCCAACGATCGTCTTAGAAAGCTCGCCCGCCACCGAGAGGACGTCTCAAGATCACAGAAGTGACCGAAATTGGTTCAGACATAAACGATACAGATATAAATCTCTCGCACTTTAGCCGTCCATTGATAGAAGGGATGGTGACAATCGTTGCGCGAAGATCTTCGTAGAATCTTTGCGGCTGCGTGTCAATGCAAGGAAACGAAGCGGGTGGCTGGAACACGCCATCGCCGAGGGGGCCACCCGAAAGAAAGCCAGGCGAGTGAGAGTGGAGCGACGAACTAACTCCAGTCACGCGCGGTGGCTGTAATCACGTCAGCGCGGTACCCTGCTTCCTTGATTGGACCGTAGGTCCGGTCCCGTCGCATTGGTCCCCCGCTCTCGTCTCTGTCCTCTCTCACGCGTTTGCAAACGCGCGTATACAGTACACACGCGCAAACCTCGCTCGGTCGGTCCTTCTGTATACACTTCTCTTTCCGCGTTTGCAGTGCCATGCCCACCCTCGCTCTTTGTCCCCCTTTCTCTCTTTCTCTCTTTCTTTCTCGCGTTGTCCTGCTGGAAGCCGCCGCGCACAAATGAGGTTGTCGCGTCAGCGCGCGCGGTCGGGACACAGGACGAGTTTCCTTTTTCTTCGCCGAGACTCTCTCATCCTATGTTCGCCTGATATTTCTTCCTTTTGTTGTCCTCTACGGCATTGCGACAGCTTCACTTCGCTGCTGATCGCATTTCTGGCCCGCACTGGATCGCACTACCTTGTCATTCCTACTCCTTGTTCTTTGTACAATTAAATTCGGTCTTTTCGGAATTAGTCTTTTCAGAACATGTGCAAGATGAGGAAACAGATATTCATTGACTCATATATATCTAAACAAGATTATATAACGTGAACGAAAACTAATTAATATATCTGATTATGTTCTTCTTCGTTTCTAATTTTAAAGACAATCAAATTCCAAAAAATCTATCATCGAATACACAGAGAGGACAGTTTTACTGAAACATCTAAAAATTTAGCAGGATGTATAAATCTAAAAATAATTTTGTTGAACATCAAAATAATTCTGTAAAATGTTCAAACTGATTACTAGAATGTAAAACTTTTTGCAGCATTGTTTCATTATGCTCGACATTCCTATATATAATTATTTTTATAATTTAAAATTTCAGATCTGTATCTATCTAAATTTTTAAATACTTACTCTAGAAAGATCATTCTTTTTCTTTACGAAATAGAACATATTCTTTGTTTATTTATCCATTTATGAATATGCTTCAACAAGATTTGACAATTCTTATAGAATACATAATTCTATAAGAAATATAAATGCAATCATTCGTCAGCCGGATAATTTTCGAAGAGAGAGAGAAATATCGAAAAGTTGTAAATATAAGATACGAATCACCCTAGAGGTGCGATATTCACGCATGTCGTTGATATCGAATACGGTGGTGTGCTACGAATACGGCTTTATGACCGGGCCACCATAAAACGCGGATGTAGTACAACTCGAGTAGTCTCTGTAGGTGTAACGTTCGCGCGCAGGGGCGATGAAAAGGAAGAAGCGACGGAGTGGAGAAAAGAGAGAAAAACGGGAGAGAGATACACATCCGGGAACGGCCAACGAACAACTTTATTATTTTCAAGATGTTACGACATCAGTGGAAGATCCTGAGATCTCTGTCCTGAAACCTCCGTTCAGAAAAGATAACAGATAATATGCGAGAGAGAATACGCGATATGATGCAACTGGGAGCAACCAATGAAATTTTTGCCTTCATTCGAATGTAACTCGTATTTTTGAAATGCGATAACTCTTGTACAAAAGGTCACGTTTAAAAAATTTGCCTCCGGAGATTTGTCATCTTCGAATATCTCAATCTAACCTCTCCTACCCTAACGAATATAATTATTTTGAACCTGACTAAATTCCCAAATATATCAATGATATATTATTAATTTGCTAATTTCAAATATCATGTTAATCATGTCATTAATTATGTTCCTATAATATTATAATAATAATATAATAATAATATGTAGTTTTTACAATAATATTATTACAAAGTTCTCTTGTAATAATATTATTATAGGAACTGTAGAAGACTGCAATCTCATGCCTCAAGTGTATGTATATACTATTAACAAAAATCGCTATTCGTTGTTTTAACGATTTAAAAAAATCGCATCTCAGATATGCTTGTTTAAATTACCTAATTTCTTCATTTTTTTTTAAAAGTTTGTGACATCCTGATACTTTGACGCTCTAGGACTCCTGAAAGCTCATAGATAAACGCACTATTACTTGTGCAATTAAATGGGATGTCTTTATTAATTCACATGTAAAAATTTTAACCTCAATTACTAAAATTGTTAGATCTTTTCCGTACGTAGCCAGGTACGGCATCATGTATTTAGCTACGTTGTGTATAAATTATCTAAAAACAGACAACATCTTGTAAACAGACAATCTTGTAACGGGTCCTACAATATTCATTCGAAAATCATTCTGGGCCTTTCAGGCTCAATTGAACGTCATTACAAGTATGATCGAAGGTTGCCGCGTGTACGATGAAGACCTTCAACGATTTGCCACACGCACATTGACGTCGCAGCCGACTTCTTTGCGGCAATTCCAGTCGTCGTCGCCAGACTTTATCATTACCGCACATATTAAATTCGTACTGCGAGCCCTGAATCCTCATTTTACCCGAATCGCAGGCTAACAGGATGAAGCGGTTACAGTTGCGTGCTACAACGACTGAGGGTTGAAAAGGACTCGTACTCGCGTATCTCTCACGGGCATAAAGTGAATCCTTTTGTTGAACGATAAAGAGGGAAGAAAGGGCGATGAGGACGGAACAGTGCAACGGGTATGGAAAAGGCGGGGGAGAAGCTGCTGCGGGGAAAGCAGTCAGTACGCACGGCCCAACTACAAGTATTATGCATAAACGCGAGATTGGGCCTCATTACTAGCACGCAGCTGCTTCCAGGCTAATAAGCCGTCACAGCTTCTGTGCGTCTCGATGCAAATTTTATTTCTCCAAGGTGCTCCGCTCCGGGGAGAAAGAGAAGATCAGTCGGACGACATACTAATGAGCGAGAGAGAACGAAGAAAAGAGGAACGGAAGAGCCAGGAAATACATATGTCGCTAAAAATCTTTATGAACAAGCGCCACGATGAAATTCTCTCATTCTCTGCTTCTCTTGATGCATATCGCGATAAATGAATCGTACACATAATTCCGACGCATGGCAACAAGATCGCTTGACTTACACACCTTTACAGAAATTCTGCTTTATTCGCAATTTACAAACGAGCATGATAATTCGGTATTTCACGCTCTCTGACGATCTACTTCCCAGTAATACACATGTCCTTCCACCCACGAAAAAATTCCTGGTTAAAAGACGATCGGCTGAGGAGAGGCGTAGGAGGGTGTGCGTTATCCTGAAAGTTTAGTAGCTGGCGCGAGGCAGCGCGAGAAACCGGTAGTAAAGTTATTCAGCAAAGAAAAGAGAGAACCATATGAACATGATAGAAAGGGACAATCAACAGAGGAAAGAGAGAGAGAGAGAGAGAGAGAGAGAGAGAGAGAGAAAGAGAGAAACAGAGAGAGGCTGGGTTAGTATCCGAGTACCCGAACGATCCTCACAGATAAGAGCAGAAGGTGTAACTTACTAGGCCTCTGGTATACATCGTGCCTTTATATATCCACTAGCCTCCCGTTACCATGCCCCTTCCGTGTGTGTATTCTTCTCATCTCT
>Ga0157364_1008560_pt1 | contig 10596 bp, 4 predicted proteins | sample AttsexASBM2_FD_111476 | JGI IMG/M metagenome (GOLD analysis project Ga0157364, IMG submission 111476) | Fungus gardens microbial communities from leaf cutter ant in Ribeirão Preto, State of São Paulo, Brazil - Atta sexdens ASBM2 | ecosystem: Host-associated > Fungi > Mycelium > Unclassified ... | reverse complement strand
TGTCTGTATATTACGACTGTAGATTTGCTGAATCAGTGGAGTTTTCAGCTGTGTTTTTTTTCCGTGTAGTTATAAATAATTCTTTTTTATTTTTCTAATCCCTCAGAGAATAAATAGATTTATTAATTTATTATTTCGTAACATTTATTCATTTTTGCCCACTATCTTTGTCTGTAGTCCAATAAGCGCTTAGCATCAAAGCCATGGCTCTTATTTAGTAAGGAAATCAATACGTTGGCTTACGTTTTACTGCTTAAGTTTTTTTGTGTGCCGTGGTCCTTATTGGGATAAAGTATGGTTAATAAATAAAAAATGGAAGATCGCAAAAGTGTGTTGTTCCCTCTTTCTCCTCTCTCCTTCCTTTTCCCCTTTCCTCCTTTTTCTCGAATCTTGTTAACCCTCTAACAACAGTAATTTTCTAAAAAGATGGGATCTAAAAAGATGGGATTAAATCTGTCCTGATAGCCTGTTTTATTTATTTTTCATTTAATTTATGTATAAAATGAGTAGAGAAAAAGTAAATAATAACAAGAACTTCTTCCTCTGTTTATTTAGAGATGAAAAAATAAATAATTGAGTATTATAAAGAATTTATATAAGAAAAATATTGCTTTTGATAGCTGAGCTCAGCTCATCAAAAGCAAAAGAAACAATAAGGTAAAAAATAGTCATAAATAATTCGCTTTGTTATTTTTCTAATCCCTCAGAGAATAAATAAATTTATTAATTTATTATTTCGTAACATTTATTCATTTTTGGTCGCTATCTTTACTATTTTGTGTAAAAAAACTTTTGCCCTAGTTTCAAAATAATAAACAAATGTTGTAATAAGTATACAAGATATATATATTCTATAAAACAAAGACGCGAGATCTGACTTCGAGACTCTGTATTAGAAGATTAATTTAATATAAAACACGTGTCTCTGGTTACTCAATGAATTTTTCCGAGATCTGGACATATTTTTTCTCAGTCTCGCGCATCTGTTGGCGCAATTTTATCGCGCCTTACGGTATCATCACCGCGACGTACCGTTTATTGCGTCACGCGAGCGTATCACGAGAATTCATAGGGAAGACGACGAAGAGGTATGGAATTCTCGGGGCCTCCCAACGACGAGAAGGCGGAAGTAAATATCCTCGGGAAAAAGGATGTGGGCGTCGCGATGGAAAATAACGATCGGTCGCCCTAGAAAAACATCGTCCCAGTCAGGATATTTCTTCGTCTTATACGAGACGAAGCCGTGAGGCTAACCCCGACCGAGTTATCACGTGCTCGGATCGCTCGTACGAGTCATTTGTTCGGGGAAAAAATTACGGAATCTTATTGCAGCCTTTATTATCTCGCCGCAGCCTATCACCAATCGAGCTTCATTTTTTTATGGAGGCGCATCCTTCTTTACACGCTCTGATAACAATTTGTCCATCGACTGTGCGACGCCGTCTCGCTTTCTTCTTTCCATTTATAGGCGGTTTGTTACAATTAGGGAATATTAATTACATTTCTGGATATCATACGTGATATAGCTGCAAAATTATCAATATATAAACAATATAAATGCTATAAGTATTTTAAATTATAAAGCTCAATCTACTATAAGCGCAAAACGTAGGTCGCAAGTGTAACGTATTTGAAATTGTAATAAGTCGCAGACCGCAATGCGCAGGATGCGAAAGTTGAAGTTCATCTAACTTCCTATGTCCTGCGTTCTGCGTTCTGCAATCTATTGTAATTAAAATATGTTTGATTTGTTTCTAGTCTTGCGACCTGCGACCCACGCGTTCTGCGTTGTTATGTAGATCGGGCTTAATGTAGATTGGGCTTTATAGATTGCAGGCCATAATACATAGGACGCAAGACGCAGGATGCGAAAGTTGAAGTTCATCCTATGTCCTGCGTTCTGTTTCTTACAACTTATTATAATTAAAATACGTTAAGTTAGTTTTTAGTTCTGCGACCTTTGTTCTACATGCTATGTAGAGATCAGGCTTCAGCATAAAGATGGTCATAACTGAGTCGAAGTCGTATGTTAATACGTGGTTCATAATAAACAGTGGATATAATAAACAGCAGTGGATTAAGGAGTAGGCGTAGAAATCAATCATAATTGATTATTTTCCTCACATTCAGCTATAATTGATTGATTTCTACACCTATTCCTTAATCCATTACTGCTGCTGCCTATTGTAGATCACATATAACACACAGTGTTTTGATCAATCTACAACTGACTTGCGATCTATGATTCAGTCACGGTCATCTTTGTGCTTAGGCTTTTAAGTGAACGGCAAGAACTGTCGATCCTGCGCGATCCTGCGGCGATCATTGTCCGTCTGATCATCCAAGCTGATATGATTTGTTTATTCAACAGTGTGCGTACCTCTGCATGAATTTCCACGAGTTGTATAATATTGTAACAGAAAGAGTAAAAGGGTCTTCATCATAAGTAATGTCGTTATTCATATTTACCCTTTCCTTGAGTGACACACACCTATAGTCAAACAAGAAAACAACGTTCCACTTAGAGTCTATTTTACAATCGCGTAAGTGTAATTGTAAATAGTTGTAGTTGTAAAAATTCAATCACAGCTGAAAACGAAAAAAATGTTTAACTGTGATTGATCGATTCTTACAACTATAACTATTTACAACTGCAATTGTAGAGTAGATTTAAGGCAAGTCCTTTTCTTAAAAAAAATATAGCAATTTTCGCTTGAAAGATCTGTTTTATCTCACCTTCCTCTAGTCGATTATCTCTTTTGGGGCATGGTAGATAATTGTATTTATTGAAGCAATTGTGAATTACAATAATAGACAGAGAGTAAAAATAATGGCTAGCTGGTATTTATAGTCCGTTTTTATTTTAAGACCGTCAAGATAATAAATATCTTAAGATTAATACGCTTCTGTGATTAGTTTATAATTATTAATATCTTATATTTAATAATAAAATGGTCTTAAGATAAAAGCACTAGATGTGAATTAAGTACTAATTTCGGATTACTTTTTCATATTTAAATAATTAGAGTATTTTCCATTAAATGATACATATCAGAAGATTCTTTAGCATTTGTTTTATCTTTTTCAATTGAATTTAATTTATTAGCGATACACACATTTTATTGATATCGTTAATTAATTAAATGTGCATTACTAATATATGTAACTTTACAAATTTATTCAAAATGTAATATCATAAAAATTGTCTTATGGCTTATAGCAAATAATAAATAGCACTAAATTTCATGAAAAAAATGAATATTACGCTCAGTTGAGATTAAATGTGTTGTTCAATCATGTTATAACGACTCTTTTATGTACATTTATTACAAAAATGTTTAAAAACTTGTCAAATTTTACAAATAATACCATCCCGAAAAGATTTATTTGTTTTAAGTATCAAAACAGAATATAAAATAGTATATATGTGCTATATATGCAAAAAGTGTTACTATTCATAATTTGTTTTTATTGCTAAACGTTTAATTTTCATTAATTTTTTAAATTATCATTGATTTTTAACTATCACTAATTTTAAATGAACTTGAATGTGTCAAAATTGCATTACGATCCACAATTAGATCCTATAATAACTAGATGTGAAATTTAATTATAATTTCGTTATATATATTTTGATATGCATGCGCAAATCAGTTTTATTATTCTTATGGGACATAGTAATGCCATTAAAAAAGATAAAGCATTTAGCGAATTGATTTACAATTAGTATGGGATTTAATTGTGGATAATTGTCATTATTTTATTTAATACAAATTAAAACGATAATAAAATGGAATAAAATCGTTCATAATGTAATCCTTATGATCAATCGTGACTATATTAAATATTTTATTTGATTTTGTTCTGGATAAAAATATGAATTTTTTTTTTTTTTAAAGAATGAGCCACAACTAGTGGTTTTAAATATAAAAATCGACTATGATTTACTGATTTATGTTATTTTGGATTTATCACGCCATAGCGGGTAATGCCGAGTTAAAACAGATTATTCATTAGCGTTCGTTTTTTTTTTTCTTTGAATTCAATTTTAAACACTTACGTTCCTCTCGTGAAATATGGCATCAATTTCTCTATATGGCGGTATGGATATACACAAATTGATGTTGCACGCAATGGATATATATCTCGAAATACGCGTTAGCATCATCTCGCTGCACGGCAGCGCAGTTCTAGTAATTCCTATGCCGGAGTAACAACGGGAATTAACATCGCTTGTTATGTTTGCCCTGACGACTCCTGCGCTCCGCGACTTCTCCGTTTCCATTTCTATGGAAATTCGTGTTTCACGTAGAATAGCGTCTCCCATGAGCAACGAGCTTCTTCGTACGAGCGAGCGGGGTGGCCTAAGACGCGGCGTGTTTACGCCTTTCCCGGAAAACGGCGTCGATATCGTAACGCGAAAGCTTCTCTTCTGCACATTCGCAGGGTGTTAAGAGGAAGGAAAAATATCCAAGGGGGATGATTTAGTTCTTGGCGTTTCTCTTAAAACGTAAATACGCGCATTATACATCGAGCACTGAGAAATATTTTATGCTTAAAAGAAGCTATGCCCGTAATAAAAGAAAAGATATTATTTTATATGTATATCGGTGCTTTTTATATCTTCTTAGTAAATTCTTCCGCGTGGGGCGCGACGCTCCTCCTCGAGCGGTCAAAATTCTCTTCTGCGGCCTTCCCACTTTTTTTTTTTTTTCGATACCGTAATGCAGAGCGTAATAACGGTTATTTATAGGCAGTAAACGGCGCACACTTCTTTTTTTCCTTCCTCGAAATCATCCTCCTTCTGTTCTCCTTGTGTTCTCGTTCCTCGAAACACGGGAGTGCAGACTCTCGCGAGAAATCGCGATAACCTCGGAATTTCGGTCGGTGCTTTTATTTCTCTTTTCCCTTTGCAGCTGTCGTGACTCTTAAAACGAGCGGGGAGGTGATTGCGAACGGAATCACCCGCGAAACCGAAACGCCCCGAGAGATGGAAATTTCGTTGTCGAAGCGATTTGAGCGAGAACGAAGTTTTAAGTTACGCATTAAATCCATGGCGTGAATTTTAACGTAAAAATATATCTACATTTAACAAGATAATTCTTCTTTTTTCAAGATTATTATATAACTTTTAACTATATCCACCAATATAACTCTTTTAAAGTCTTTTAGAGGGGATTTAGAAAGCGTTTTTACGATGTTAAATTTTATTGTACGGGAAAACTATTTAACATAAAAATGTAAAATTTTAGGTATTTATTTACTTATTTTTTTCATTTTCCAAGCTAAAATTTTAGAAACACTTTTTAATAATCGACAGGATCACTTTTATTCAAATATTCCAAGTTCTATTTATACATTTGACAATGCATTTTTTAGTAATCATTTTTCGGATCCAATTGTTATTAGCTCTAAAATATTATTGTACTGGATTTATTGTAATAAATACATTGTTATAGATATTTGAATAATTCCAAAAATGTCAAAAAGTGTTTCCAAACTTTTAAACTTTTAAAAAAGTGTATCCAAACTTTCGGCTTAACTTAAAATATAAATTTTTGAAAGTTTCTAAGCTCAATATTCTCGGAGTTCATGTAAACCGCTTTTCACATTCTATTTTAAAAAGATGAACATGATTGGAAAACTTCTATCCATTTTAAATGAACCAAGAAAATTTTTAATGAATTTTGCTATCGTACTACAATCAAGTCTTTAATATTTATTTATTTTTATTGAGAAAAAGAGCAACACTTTACAATTTTGTTTAAAATGTCGTCACTTTGTGAAATCTTAATATCAAAATTTTACACTAGTTATATTAACAGAATAAAAGTTTTATTCTAGAATAGATAATAGTAACATTTACTGATAAAAAATTTTGTTAATTTATTTTACAATTGCTTCATTTATTTTACACGAATATAAATCCTTGAATTATGTTCATCATCATGAATCATCTTTTTAAGACAGAATATGTGTATAATTTATAATTTCAAAAATATTGAACTTAGACTTTCAAAAATATTTACATATAATTTAAATACGAATAAATAAATATGTATCCAAAAATACATATTTCGATATTTCTATTTTCTTTTCAAAAAACCATGAAATTTACCTTGTGAAAATCATTTTCTAAGCCAAAATTTCCCCTTAAATTCAACTGAGTATTTTACAATAATTAAGAAGGATCCTGTGCAAACGATAAAATGTTGACAGTGTTAATCTACGTCTCATAATTCGATACCGAGACTGGCGAGCGCGATCGACGAGCGGACGGAGAAAAGCAGAGAGAATGCAGAAATTGCACGTCTTGCCATCTTCCACTACGGCATGGGCATACCGCAGTGGTGGTATCGTGGTTAATTGCGGCTGACAAAGAAATTCCCAGGCGCGAACTCGTGATACGAAGAGGGAAATAATAGAGAGCCGTGGGCGAGAGATGAAGGAGTTAAGCGAACGAGTGCTCTCGCCAAGGAAAACCGAGGATTATCGGCATGCAAAGACAATTTCCCTTGGATAATTGCGCGTCTCGTTGACTTTCCATCAGCGCGAATGTTGCATTAACAAGCACAAGTATTCCAAAGCTCCGTCAGTCGATAGTTTACAAAGCAATTTTTTTTTACTTCGAACATTTCAAGTAAGAAATCACAAAAAGAAGATATTTTTTTGTGATTTTTTTCTTCTTTCTTTACACGAAAAGAATGGTTTTAAAGTATCTAAAAATTTAGCTACAGATTTAAAAGTAGTTTTATTTGGATTATCAAAATAATTATGTACAATAGAAAGTTCAAAAAAATGGATCATCAGACCATACTTAAGCGTTCTACACACAATTGTTTTGAATCTAATAAAATTATTTTCAATCTGTATATAGCTTTAGATATTTTAGCAAAATCGTACTTTCCATGTAATCAAATAAAATTAAACTAAATATTGCAAAAAGTTTTGACATTCTAACAACCAATTTGAGCCAATATAATTATTTTGAGAGTTTAACAAAATTATATTTAGATCTGTATTTAGCTAAATTTTTAAATACTTCAACAAACATTCTTTTTCATTAGGACCTTCATTTGCAAAATACAAATTGATTTTTATGCAGATGGTACTTATGTCTGTATTTCAAAATTCACTATCAGCACTAAATCTATATATATATATATTGTAGTTAAATTTAGAGACTCTCTAATAATTTGTATATAATTTTGCAGAATAATTTTAACAAAAATCAACGAAAGAGAAGGACATATATTTACTAGAGAGAAAGATCAAAGAATGGAGCGGATTCAGCCGGAAGTCGTCATTCGTCCGCCATTTGTTAGAGTGAGTAGGAGATATGATAGAAGCATGATGGACCATATGATGCTGCACATACTAGTATTGTACCGCCCTAGTATTGTGTGTATGTACGTACATGTACACATTTGCGGAAGTGAGCGAATAAATGGCGGAACCAATCAGAGAAGAGAATGCTATCCGCTCTCCCTTGATTCTCTCCAACATTTACTATTTCTTTCTCTTTCTCATTCTCTTTTTCTTATCTATTTCTTTCTCTCTCTCTTTCTCTCTCTCTGGAATTGTTAAAACATGGTGGATCAATAAAAAAATTTGTCATATTCAGACTGTTATTAGAGAGTTTTTAGTTAAACTAATATAATTGCGTAGAGAGCATTAAAATTTAGGGAATATTAAATTTACACAGCCTAGAGAGACCTCACATTAAAATTTGGAAATGTGCGGTTCACAGGCTTTTCCTTTTCGACATACATGTACGGGAACATGATAGATATGGCAGGTTACATCATCATGAGATAACGGTAAGACAGACGTTCACCAAGCGATCACGCGAAAGCAATTCGCGCACGAAATGCGGAACAAATCTAATGCCGAGAGAGAATTTCTCGTCGATGTACAAAAGATATCGACAATCGTTTTGTTAAGATAGATTGTTGCGGTTTACCTACCTTATTCGCGAGGTCCAGCATATTTCCGGTCCCCCCAGCGGCCGCCTCCACTAACTTCTGAAGACTATGGGGTTCCGGCGACAAATCACGGGCACCACTGTCAAATTCCCAACTCTCATGTCGTCCCGACACAGTGCCTGAAGTAGAAATTACGAGTAGTACGTACTAGGTTTAAAGAAAAATGGAATTAAGAAGAATGAGCAAACGTGACTCGAGCTTAAAGATTTTTCTGGCTATCAGTCAAAAAATCAACTATTGTGGTTATTCTACAATGTGCTTTTTGTTTTCTATTTCTTGATTTTTGTATCTTGTCCTTTTGCTTCTTTGTTTTATGCGCGAGATAAAAGTTAACGAACTTCGGAAGAGAAACAGGAAACACGTAGCAAGAAATACAATTGCCAATAAAACTGTTGCAAAGAGGGAAAAAGCAAGAGGTAAAAAGCAAGAAACAGGAAACAAAAAGCATATTGTAGAATAGGTTTAAAAGCTGCTATCAGCTAAAACATTTTAATTGTGAATACGCCCTGAAACATCTACAAAAAATAAACAGTTAAACATCTACAAAAAATAACAGTTAAAATAGTTTGGTTATAATTACTTATGCAACGCAAATGATTATATTTTGATATAGTTTTAGTTAAATAACTTTTAAAAAAATGGATCCAAATAAATTTTGCACAAACGTTTATTAGAGTTTTATTAATATATATAAAAAATGTAATTTAATTCGTAATGCTATTTTTTCATCAAATTTGCAAATAAGTATTACAAAATGCAATTTTACATAAAAATTAACAAACAAAAAATTAAATAACTTTTAAACTAATAGAAGAATTCTGCTCAAATTTTACATAAATACTTAGGACGTAATAAGAAAACAATCTATGGAATTTTTATATTTTTGGTAATGCTTTGAGATATTTAACGAAAGTGTTTCAATTATTTAAAAATAATAGCGTGCAAGTTTCTAATTTATAGTAGCACAAAAAGTAGTTAAAACAATAACATTGTTATTTTTTTGTTCGTGAATTGTTTTTTACGATTATCGCTCAATGAAGATTCACGGTTGCACACGAATGGTGAAACGGAAACATACGTGGCAACGTACAATATCCTAAAAGTCGTCAGTTTCAATTCGTTTCATCGATCTCGCGTATATATACGCATCCAGTTGCATGCGATCCGCTCGTTCGGGATATTACAAATGCCGTTGCAGTATTTCCGCGGTCGTCCCATATTCATTGTTCCATCAATCATCGATTTCGAGCGGATGGCTCGCGTTCTATTTCCACGCGTGCACGTAACACGCGTAGATCGCGATACATTGTCCGACGCGCGATATCCCATGGTTGTGTTTCGTTGAATAAACATTGTCTATGTTTTTCAGAATCGGCGAACGAGAACGCGATGTTTGTTACTCGCGCGAAACTTTCCGGTTCTCCTCAGCCACGGTAATTTATCGTCGTTGAATGGAAGGACCTGTCGCGGAAATTCGGGCGATTTGTACAAACGGTTCTTACCGAGACTGTTGTCGCTGCTGGTAGGCAGGTATTCTGGCGTGTGGGTGTGATGTGGACTGCTCCGTCGTTTGCCAGCCCTAAGCGCCTCGATTTCCGGTCGCAGGGCCAGACGTCGCCTAAGGAACTCTTGATAGGAAATGCGACCGTGCTCATCCGCGCCCAATTCCCGCATCAATTCCTCCACCGAATTCTCGAGATTCAATTCCCGGCAGACCGTCAATAGATCCTGGCTGAAAATTCAGAAAGCGAAGGGATGCCGTTAGGGGTGAAATTAAATGCTTATGTCAAATGTCTCGGCGATATACAATTAAACACTTTGTATTTGTCAAAAATAGTCTTTATTATATTTTTTTTATATATTCGAGAATATAATATAATTATTATTTCAATATTTTGTTAAATTGATATTTAATAGATATTAAATATACTGTAGTGTACTTTAGGGATATATGTTGTATCTTGGAACACATAAATTATTTTTTAATAATATCGAGATTTTTTTGTGGCAGCTCACTTATATTATTTTAAGTGAAAGATAATACAAGATTGGTTACTGGAGTAACCAATATTAAAGATCTCGTCATTATTAAAAGATTAATCAGTGTGTCCCGAGATACAATACTGTATCTCGGGATCTAAGTACTCCAGCCTCTCCTACAAACTCGAAATCGGCAGTGAGGACGCGATTATTTCGGGATCACGAATGTTATGCTTAAAAGGAATTTGGATCCGTTAGCGAGAAATTTTTCGTGCCGATCGCGCGAAACCACTTAACTCAAATCGCAAATAATAAATCGTTGGTCGTATCGCATATTAAGCGGAATGTGTATTATGAAGACTAAGTACTCTCTTTCTATGAATAATTCATCTCGTGAATAATTCATGCGTCAGACGGAGACACAACGCGGAAGATCAGGTACGAAACAGTTAAAAGAAAGACGCATTCGTCGAACAATCCGAGTCTAAATCGTCCTATCAATAGCTTGCATACACACACACACACATACGCGCGCGCGCGCGCACACGCACATCCAAAGGAGAGTATAATTTAATAATCCATTATGGAGATCAACGAGAAGACTTTTTCCTCGACTCAGTCGACAATGACA
>Ga0157364_1008559_pt1 | contig 10596 bp, 12 predicted proteins | sample AttsexASBM2_FD_111476 | JGI IMG/M metagenome (GOLD analysis project Ga0157364, IMG submission 111476) | Fungus gardens microbial communities from leaf cutter ant in Ribeirão Preto, State of São Paulo, Brazil - Atta sexdens ASBM2 | ecosystem: Host-associated > Fungi > Mycelium > Unclassified ... | reverse complement strand
TTAAGCAATAATATTGCTAAGCTTATTCCATATTGTTCCTGCTCATTCCAAAACAACATTTCATCATTAGGTCATTAAGCTTATATAGTTTAGTCATTGAACGACTAACTTTATTGAGTGTTTGTGGACTACTTACCGCTGTTTGCTGAATTAAAAAACCGCCCGGTACTGGTAATCGGTGGTGGCGAGATTGCGTCACGGAAAATTGACCTGCTATTGCGGGCGCAAGCAATTGTACAGATTGCCGCCCGTGAGCTCTCGCCAGAGGTCAGCAGTTTGGTCGAGGCACAAAAGGTGACATGGATCGCCACTGACTATCATGCAGACCAGATTGATAAGGTGTTTTTTGTTATTGCAGCCACCGACGATACGGCACTCAATGAGCAAGTTTACCAAGATGCCCAAGCTAAATATAAATTGGTCAATGTGGTGGATGATCAAGCTCGTTGTAGTTTTATCTTTCCTTCTATTGTCGATCGTTCGCCTATTATTGTGGCGATCTCCTCTGCAGGCACAGCACCCGTGCTGGCGCGATCTTTACGAGAAAAAATTGAAACCTTACTCCCGGCACGATTAGGAGAAGCTGCGCAATTAGCCGGGCGTTGGCGTGATCGGGTGAAGCAACGCTTGCAATGCATGACTGACCGCCGCCGCTTTTGGGAACGTCTGTTTACCAGCGAGTATATGCATCAAGCCACTGCGGGGAATATTGAGCAAGCCGAACAGATCTTAGCCGAGAGTCTACAGCAGCCGATTGCACAGGGTGGTGAAATTTATTTAGTGGGTGGCGGACCGGGTGATCCGGGGTTACTCACCCTGCGTGGCCTACAAGTTATGCAGCTTGCGGATGTCGTACTGTATGACCATTTAGTCAGTGAGGAAGTGTTAGATTTAGTCCGTCGTGATGCCGAACGTATTTGTGTCGGTAAACGGGCGGGGGCTCACTCGGTGCCACAACAGGACACTAACCAGTTATTGGTTACTCTGGCGCAACAGGGGAAAAAAGTTGTCCGCTTAAAAGGGGGCGATCCCTTTATTTTTGGACGTGGCGGCGAGGAATTAGAGGCTGCAGTCGCAGCGAATATCCCATTCCAAGTGGTTCCCGGTATCACTGCCGCAGCGGGGGCCACGGCTTATGCCGGTATTCCTCTAACGCATCGTGATTATGCGCAAAGTGCCGTGTTTATCACCGGGCATTGCCGTAAAGACGGTCGTGAACCTGACTGGTCGGCCTTAGCCTTGAGCGATCAAACCTTGGCTATCTATATGGGAACCGTTAAGGCTGCAGAAATTAGCGCTCGCCTCATTGAACATGGCCGAGCGGCACATACCCCCGTTGCGGTGATAGGGCGCGGCACTCGCCAAGACCAACAAGTCGTGACGGGGCGTCTTGACCAACTTACAGAATTAGCGGCCAATGCCCCTTCACCGGCACTCGTGGTGATTGGCGAGGTCGTTCACTTACATAAGCATTTAGCCTGGTTTCAGAAGTCATCAGCGACGATGGCTCCCTCTTCAGCGCTTACATCAATTATTTGAGGAATCGTATGGACCAACAACGACTGACCCATCTGCGTCAGCTTGAAGCAGAGAGTATTCACATCTTGCGTGAAGTGGCGGCAGAATTCTCTAACCCGGTCATGATGTATTCGATCGGTAAAGACTCCTCGGTCATGTTACACCTAGCGCGCAAAGCCTTTTATCCTGGGAAGCTTCCTTTTCCTCTGCTCCATGTCGACACGGGCTGGAAGTTTAAGCAGATGTATGAGTTCCGTGATCGTACGGTCAAAGAAATTGGTGCAGAACTGATTGTTCATCGTAATCCGGAAGGGGTGGCGATGGGGATCAACCCCTTTGTACATGGCAGTGCGAAACATACTGATATCATGAAAACCGAGGGCTTGAAACAAGCGCTGAATAAATATGGCTTCGATGCGGCTTTCGGTGGTGCTCGCCGCGATGAAGAGAAATCACGAGCGAAAGAGCGTATTTACTCTTTCCGTGATCGTTTTCATCGTTGGGACCCAAAGAACCAACGTCCAGAGCTTTGGCACAATTATAACGGTCAAATTAATAAAGGTGAGAGCATCCGTGTGTTCCCACTCTCAAACTGGACCGAGCTCGACATCTGGCAATATATTTTCCTAGAAAACATTGACATTGTACCACTGTATCTTGCGGCAGAGCGGCCAGTCCTTGAACGCGATGGCATGTTAATGATGATTGATGACGACCGTATTGATCTGCAACCGGGCGAAAAAATTGAGCAACGTAAAGTGCGTTTCCGTACCCTCGGGTGCTGGCCACTCACCGGCGCGGTTGAGTCGTCCGCTGAGACATTGCCTGAAATTATTGAAGAGATGTTGGTCTCAACGACTAGCGAACGCCAAGGGCGTGTCATCGATCGGGACCAAGCAGGCTCGATGGAAATGAAAAAACGTCAGGGTTACTTCTAAGGATCTGATTATGAATAACGCATTAGCACAACAAATTGCTGAACAGGGTGGCGTAGAAGCCTGGTTGACGGCACAACAATATAAAAGCCTACTCCGTTTTCTGACTTGCGGAAGCGTTGATGATGGTAAAAGTACCCTGATTGGCCGCTTACTCCACGACACGCGTCAAATTTATGAAGATCAATTATCTTCATTACATAATGATAGTAAGCGTCATGGTACACAAGGTGAGAAGCTTGACCTTGCTTTATTGGTTGATGGACTGCAAGCAGAACGCGAGCAGGGGATTACTATTGATGTCGCTTACCGCTATTTCTCCACAGAGAAGCGTAAATTCATTATTGCTGACACACCGGGGCACGAACAATATACCCGTAATATGGCCACTGGCGCTTCAACCTGTGATTTGGCTATTTTACTGATCGATGCGCGCAAAGGCGTTTTGGATCAAACCCGCCGCCATAGTTTTATCTCCACCTTGTTAGGCATTAAGCACTTGGTGGTTGCGGTGAATAAAATGGACCTTGTTGAATATAGCGAAGAGACGTTTAACAATATTGTCCAGCAGTACTTGGATTTCGCTGAACAACTTCCTAAAGATCTGGATATCCGCTTTGTTCCCGTCTCAGCATTGGAAGGCGAAAATATCGCCGCCGCAAGCCAGCATATGCCATGGTATAGCGGGCCGACCTTGTTGGAAATTTTAGAGACCGTCGAAATTAAGAAGGTGGTTGAAGGGCAGGCGATGCGTTTTCCTGTTCAATATGTTAACCGTCCGCATCTCGATTTCAGGGGGTATGCTGGGACGGTTGCGTCGGGAACGGTGTTTGTAGGTCAACAGATCAAAGTATTGCCTTCTGGAGTCGCTAGCCGTGTAGCGAAAATTACCACCTTCGACGGTGATTTACCGCAAGCCTCTGCGGGTGAAGCCGTTACCCTAGTGCTGGAAACCGAAATCGATATCTCTCGTGGTGATCTCCTCGTCGACGGTGATGCGCAACTCACGCCTACCCACTCTGCACAAGTTGATGTGGTGTGGATGGGAGAAGCCGCTTTACAGCCGGGGCAAAGCTATCAGATTAAAGTCGCAGGGAAAACAGCTCGTGCGGTGGTGGATAAGATTATCCATCAGGTGAATATCAATACTTTAGCCACGAGCGACGCTCAGGAACTGCCGCTAAACGCTATTGGGCGTGTGGTATTAACCTTTGATGAGCCGCTGATGCTCGACCCTTATGCAGATAACCCAGTGACGGGTGGGTTGATTTTCATTGATCGCTTAAGCAATGTCACTGTTGGTGCTGGCATGGTTTACCAAGCACTTGACCACGAGGTTGAGCAATCCGGCGGACAATTCAGTGCCTTTGAGCTGGAATTAAATGCCTTAGTGCGTAAGCATTTTCCGCATTGGGATGCAAAAAATTTAAGAGAACTTCTTAAATGAGCCGCCAAGAGGAAAATATTGTTTGGCACCAGCATGCGGTGACTGCTGATATGCGTGAAACACTGCATCACCATCGTGGTGCAGTTGTGTGGTTTACCGGGTTGTCGGGTTCTGGTAAATCCACCCTATCTGGGGCTGTCGAACTTGCCCTTCACCAATTAGGCGCAAGTACTTTTCTTCTAGATGGTGATAACGTCAGAAAAGGGTTATGTCGTGATCTTGGTTTTAGTGACGAAGACCGTAAAGAAAACATTCGCCGTATTGGCGAAGTTGCTAAGCTGATGGCCGATGCAGGGCTGATCGTTTTGACGGCGTTTATTTCACCTCATCGTAGTGAGCGGCAATTAGCGCGTGAATTGATTGGCGCAGAAAGGTTTATCGAGATATTCGTCGATACGGCTCCTGAAGTCTGTGAGGCTCGAGATCCCAAAGGTCTTTACCGTAAGGCCAGAGCCGGGGAGATCAAGGATTTCACGGGTATTGGCTCGGGATACGAGCCGCCTTTAGCCCCTGAGCTTCGGGTGGATGGTGAACAATTGGTTACAAAACTGAGTGAACAGATCATCGATCTCTTGCGTGAGCGCGATATTATCTCGGCTTAACCCTTATTAAGGATAAGCCGCGATAGTTATGCCTGATTTACCCGACCGCGTGAGTTACGCACCACCTTATATTAAAGAATGGCCCTCCACGTTGGTTGCGGGGGGCTGTTTTGGACTATTCGCCTACTTTCTTGCCATTCTTTCACCCTTCGTCGCCTTTGGGGCGAGTGTGCTGTTCTTTTTTCTCTACACTTGGCCTTTCTTTCTTGCCCTATTACCCGTAGCAGTATTCACCGGAATGGCTATTTCTGTGTGGCAACAACAAAAGATTTTCTTGACCTTATTTCTGACATTACTGCTGGTGAGTGGCAGTTTTTGGGGATTGTTTTATGCTTTTATCGGCTGGTAGAACACTATCAAGGTGATGAGCTAGGGGGAAAGGCGTCAGAAAACGCTGACTTACGACAGGTTACAGTGGAGTCCGGCGCTAAGTTGTGGGAAGATTAGCGCATCTGTTGGGGGGAAGGATGGGAAAACTCACTTTATTGCTACTTATTTTACTCGGATGGTTACAATATTCATTGTGGCTCGGTAAAAATGGTATCCATGATTACAGTCGTGTCAGCGAGGAAGTTACGCAGCATCAAGAGGCTAATGCCAAATTGAAAGCGCGTAATGACCAACTCTTTGCTGAAATCGACGATCTGAATGGCGGTTCAGAAGCGATTGAAGAGCGTTCTCGAGATGAACTCGGCATGATCCGTCCAGGTGAAACCTTCTTTCGCTTAGTGCCTGAACAGAATCGTAACGCCGTCAATAATACGGCATCAGGACAATAACAACGACGAAATTCAATGATGACAACCGTTTCTTCTGCGGGAATTATTGCTGTGGTTCCTGCTGCCGGTATCGGTAGCCGCATGCAATCCTCTTGCCCAAAGCAATATCTTTCAATCGGGTCCAAAACGCTTCTTGAACACAGCATCGCTGCGCTGATCGAACATCCGTTGATCACCGGCGTTATCGTGGCCCTGCATCCGGAAGATGATCGATTCCAGCAACTGCCCATCGCCGAAGATCCACGGGTGAAAACGGTGGTAGGCGGTGCGACCCGCGCAGAGTCAGTGCTAGCCGGTCTTGCGGCTATCGACACACAGAGGGTGAACTGGGTAGTGGTGCATGATGCAGCACGTCCTTGCCTGACCCAAGAAGACTTAACGCGATTGCTTGCGCTCACTTCTCATAGTCAGATTGGTGGTTTATTAGCCACTCCGGTTAACGATACCATGAAACGGTCAAGCGTCGGTCAACAATGCGTTCAACACAGTGTCGATCGCGAAAACTTATGGCACGCCTTAACGCCACAACTCTTCCCGCTTGAGTTGCTAAAGCAATGCTTAGCTCAGGCACTTGAACAAGGTGGGGCGATTACCGATGAGGCCTCCGCCTTAGAACTCTGTGGGTATCATCCTGTATTAGTGTCAGGGCGTAGCAGTAACTTGAAAGTGACTCGACCCGAAGACTTGGCGTTAGCCGCTTTCTATCTTTCTCAGAAACACCACTAGGAGCCTTAACATGCGTATTGGCCATGGTTTTGATGTACACGCTTTTGGCGGCGAAGGCCCTCTCATTATCGGCGGTGTCCGTATTCCTTTTCCACAAGGGTTCCTTGCTCACTCAGACGGTGACGTTGCGCTACATGCGTTGACCGATGCACTGCTTGGCGCGGTAGCGCTTGGCGATATTGGCAAGCTATTCCCCGATACCGATCCGGCGTTTAAAGGCGCTGATAGTCGTGGGCTTCTCCGCGAAGCTTGGCGCAAAGTGCAGGAGAAGGGGTACACCATTGGCAACGTTGATGTGACGATCATTGCCCAAGCCCCAAAAATGTTGCCACATATTCCCCAAATGCGCGTTAATATCGCTGAAGATTTAGGCTGCCATATGGATGATGTGAATGTTAAAGCCACAACCACAGAGAAACTTGGTTTTACTGGGCGTGGTGAAGGCATCGCCTGCGAAGCGGTTGCGCTGTTAGTTAAGGCGGCATAGGTATGGAAACGACGCCACTACAATGGCTACTGGGTAAGCCGCGCTCAACGGGCGTGATTAAACAAAGCGCAGAAGACTTCCGTGTCATTGAAGATCTTGGCTATACTGCTGATCAGCACGGCGAGCATTTATTGATTCGGCTTCGTAAAACGGGTTGCAATACACGTTTTGTCGCCGATGCTCTCGCGAAATTTTTAAAAATCCCGGCGCGTGAAGTAAGTTATGCCGGGATGAAAGATCGTCATGCGGTCACCGAACAAACCTTTTGTGCCCGCCTTCCAGGTAAAGAAATGCCGAGTTTTGCTACCTTTTCGCTTGAAGGGGTTGAGATTCTGCAGGTAGATCGGCACCAGCGTAAAGTCCGTATCGGCGGACTAGCTGGAAATTTTTTCCGATTGATTGTGCGCGACATTAGTGATCCACAAAGCGTTGAACAGCGTCTCGCGTTGATTGCTGCACAAGGCGTGCCTAACTATTTTGGTGAACAGCGATTTGGCCGTGACCGTCACAACCTTACCCTAGCCCAACAATGGGCGGCGGGGGAGATAAGAATTAAAGATCGTAGTAAACGCAGCCTATTACTTTCGGCGATTCGTAGCGATATTTTCAATCAGGTGACCAGTGCTCGACTGGCAGAGCAAGCGAATTTGTCTACGCTATGGGTCGGTGACTGTGTGCAGTTAACCGGACGTGGTAGCTGGTTTGTCGTGGATGAGCAAGAGTATAGCGAAACGGTTGAACGGGTTATGCGTGGTGAACTGCGAATTACCGCTCCCTTGGTGGGTAAAGGCGCGCAAATTGTGATGGGCGCTGCGGCGGATTTTGAACAGCAGTTATTGGCAAAGCAGCAAGCATTTATTACATTGCTCACCAATGAGAAAGTCGATGCAGCACGGCGAGCGATGCTGGTTTGCCCGCGAGATCTGCAATGGTCATGGCAAGATGAGCACAGTCTACAGCTCGACTTTTGGTTACCTGCTGGCAGTTTTGCAACCAGCGTGGTCAGAGAATTAGTGTTACAGGGAGAGATGATTGAGGATCCTGCTGAGTAATGATGACGGTGTATTCGCACCGGGTATCCAACGATTAGCCCAAGCTCTGCGCACAGCGGCTAATGACGTTCATATTATTGCTCCCGACCGTAATCGCAGCGGAGCATCGAGTGCCTTAACCTTGGATATGCCGCTGCGCACTCATCATCACGATAATGGCGACATTGCGGTCCAGCATGGCACGCCGACAGATTGCGTCTATCTTGGGGTGAACTGTTTAATGAGCCCAGCCCCAGATATCGTGATTTCTGGGATTAATGCCGGCCCCAATCTTGGCGATGATGTGATCTATTCCGGAACCGTCGCCGCGGCGATAGAAGGCAGGCATCTCGGTCTACCCGCGTTGGCAATCTCTCTCAATGGCCATACCCACTACGATACGGCAGCGACAGTCACTTGCCAACTCTTAGAGGTGCTGGTCACTGACCCTCTGCGCCTCAGCCCGGTTTTAAATATCAATGTGCCCGACCTGCCATTAGCAGAAATTAAAGGGTGGAAAGTGACGCGCTGTGGATATCGCCACCCGTCGAATAAAGTAATCACCCAGCAAGACCCTCGCGGCGATACGCTCTATTGGATCGGCCCCCAAGGCCAACCCCAAGATGCAGGCCCCGGCACAGACTTTGAAGCGGTCAAGCAAGGTTACGTATCGATAACTCCTCTCGGTATAGACCTCACCGCTCACCACGCGATACCTCAGTTGTCAGAGTGGTTGGGCATTGTCGAGGGGCAAAGCCTATGCTGAGCCGGCGCGTAGAAATGCTACTGGATTACCTACGGCAGCATGGTATTGCTGATGAGGCTATACTGCGTGCCATTTCTGTAGTCCCGCGCGAGCAATTTGTGGATGAGGCTTTTGAACATAAGGCTTGGGATAACAACGCATTACCCATTGGCTATGGCCAGACGATTTCGCAACCCTATATGGTCGCGAGAATGACTGAGTTGCTAGGGTTAACCCCTTTTTCACGTGTGCTGGAAATTGGGACTGGCTCAGGCTACCAAACCGCTATTTTAGCCAACTTAGTCGATCACGTTTATTCGGTTGAACGTATCAAAGGGCTACAATGGGCGGCTAAGCGTCGTCTGAAAAATCTTGATTTACATAATGTTTCCACGCGTCATGGGGACGGATGGCATGGCTGGGTTTCTCGTGGCCCTTTCGATGCGATTATCGTGACGGCTGCAGCACCGCAGGTTCCGCTGGAGCTGGTTGCTCAGTTAGCCGACGGCGGTGTGATGGTGCTGCCTGTCGGTGAAGAACAGCAATATTTACAACGTATACAACGTATTGGCGAAACCTTTACCGATGATATTATCGAGCCTGTGCGGTTTGTACCCTTAATTCCAGGCGATCTTGCCTAATATTTCCTGATGTCGTCTCATAGCCTAGTATCGTGTTGCCTGTTACTATTAGGCCTAAATTTGATGTAAATTTTCTACAATCCGAACCTGGTTTGCTAAACCAATAGCCGTAAGCCTTTATGGGGGAATGAATGAGCAAAGGAAGCAACAGTACTAATTATCGCCGATTGGCGTTAGCCTCATTGATTGCTGCCAGCTTGGCAGGATGTAGTACGCAAAGTGATAATTCACAAGCACCAATCACTGCTATTGGTGCCAGCGGTGGGGCACCTGCAGGGTCAACGCAACCTGCGATAGTGCAGCCGGCTCCTATCGCATCACCGGTACCGAGTGCGCCACGCTCAATGGCCGTACAACCTATTTCGCAACCTCAGCCGATAGCCTCAACACCTTCTTCGGTACCCGCCCAGCAGGCAGTAACCAGTCAGCCTGTAAAATTGCAAAATGGGAAAATTGTGTATAACCGCAATTATGGGAATATTCCTAAGGGTAGTTATAGCGGCAGCACCTACACTGTTAAGCGCGGTGATACATTGTTTTACATCGCATGGATTACCGGTAACGATTTTCGCGATCTCGCACAAAAAAATAATATCGCAGCGCCCTATGGACTCAGTGCTGGACAAGTGCTCCAAATTGGCAATGGCGCTGGACAACCCATAACTGGGCCTAATGAAATTAGTAAAGCAGATAACATCGCTTCTAATGACAATAGTGCAAATAATGTTCAGAAAACCGTTCCCAAAGAGGTTGCACAACAACCAATAGTTACGTATTCTGAAGATACTGACGAACAAAGCAGCAATAATTCTGCTCAATCCAGCAGTAAATTATTACCAGGCAAAGCTGCTGTCGCCGGAAGTGCTGCCGCACCGATTGTGGCACCGAGCACAACTCCGACCGTCAGTAGCACTACCAGTTCGGCGCCAATTACCACTTGGCGTTGGCCGACAAAAGGAAACATTATCGATGGTTTCTCTGCGTCGGAAGGTGGAAATAAGGGGATAGATATTGCCGGTTCTCGTGGTCAGGCAGTGGTCTCTACAGCAGCAGGAAGAGTGGTGTATGCGGGGAATGCGTTACGCGGTTACGGTAACCTTATTATTATTAAGCATAATGATGATTACCTGAGTGCTTATGCCCACAACGACACCATGCTGGTAAGAGAGCAACAGGAAGTGACTGCCGGGCAAAAAATTGCCACCATGGGGAATACAGGGACGAGTTCGGTAAGATTGCACTTTGAAATTCGTTATAAAGGAAAATCCGTCAATCCGTTGCGTTACTTACCGCAGCGATAGATGCAGGGCCTTCTGGCTCTGCCCAGGACCAGGAGGCATCACAATGAGTCAGAATACGCGTAAAGTTGAAGAGTTACATGAGATTGACTACGACGATCATGAAAATGTAGCTTTTGAAGAGCATAATGCGACCAGCGATTCAAAAGATGATTATGAAATTTCTAGCGCAGAAGAAGAACTCTTTTCGCCGAATTCATCCCAACGGGTTCTGGATGCCACTCAGCTCTATTTAGGTGAAATCGGTTTCTCACCTTTGCTGACCGCTGAAGAAGAGATCTACTTTGCTCGTCGTGCTCTACGGGGTGATGTCGCATCACGTCGTCGAATGATTGAGAGTAATCTTCGCTTGGTGGTTAAGATCTCACGTCGTTATAACAACCGTGG
>Ga0157364_1008557_pt1 | contig 10599 bp, 7 predicted proteins | sample AttsexASBM2_FD_111476 | JGI IMG/M metagenome (GOLD analysis project Ga0157364, IMG submission 111476) | Fungus gardens microbial communities from leaf cutter ant in Ribeirão Preto, State of São Paulo, Brazil - Atta sexdens ASBM2 | ecosystem: Host-associated > Fungi > Mycelium > Unclassified ... | reverse complement strand
TACAATTTAAAATATTACAATTTAAAATTCTTTACTGAAAGTATCGCAAGGACTTTTTGCGAACCGCCATGTAGATATACAATTTGGACAATAAATAATCCTATAACTGTTTGCAGTTATATGTAATATACCAACGCTATGATCTTAATTTTGCAACAATAGTAGTTGATTTTATTATGTAATTCTGTGTTTTACCGTGTAAAAATTACCGGCTATAAATTAAAAATTTCATGCTAAAATAATTTCATAGTTTAAAACGTTGTTTTATTAATGGCTATGCCTAGTAAAAAGGTAGCTTTGCAATTGTTGTCAAATTCTTTATATAACTGATTTATACATTTAGATCCAGTGAGGAACTAAGGATAAAACCAATTATATTAAAGATATTTAATATCTATTTTGTAAATGTTAGAAATTTAATAAAAATTCTAAAAATTGTTCTTACATATGTTTGGAGACTTAAGACAAAATTTGAAGTGGATTCATTGAAGCAATCCAAAATTATAAGGATTTTAATTTGCAACGATATTTAATATCTATTTTCAAAATTAATAGGAATTTAACAAAAATTTTGCAGATTGTTTTAATTTTATGTCTGAGTATTTTTTTAATATAAAATTTGAAAATTTAATTTTCTTATAGTTTAAAAGTTCTTTAATCTTTTTCTTTTGATTTTTATGTAAAATAATTTGACGATGAAGTAATATTAAGAATTCAATCAAATTTTATATACTAATAAAACAACAATAAATATTTATTCATAAGTCTATTTATAAGATCCACTTACTCGTTTCAAACTTATTGTCCTAAAACTGTAAAAAAAAAAAAGATAATATTGTCATTTCGTTGCATAAAATCAAATTATAAATTAAATTATTTGTCATTTTGTTTTTTGCAATTGGCTTCGCGAGCCAATTTCATCAAAATTTTTTAAATAATATTGCTAATATATTAGTTTTTAATTGATTATTTAATTTTTACCTCATATTGTATAAACAAAAGATCCTTAAAGAATTTTGCAACAATTGCAATAATGCTTTTTCTGTTGAATGCAGCCTCTGTTAGCTCAGACACCGTCGAAAAAGTAATCGGGATAACCAAAACGAGGGCAATCTATAAGCTATAAATTGTGTTCACGACAGATAAAAACTCGTATATTTAAGTTTCATCTGATAGTCATTAATATTATTTTTGGAGGATGTTGGTTACTGTATTATATCAAAATTATATAATTTAGCTTCTCAGTGTGCTCAAAGAAAATTGCAAACGCGAATGTAACTGGAGCGCGAAACGACAAATGGATTATAAATGAGGCTTATCCAGATGGACACATAGACATTTTTATAACTTCAGCTTTCAAAGAGAGAAAGAAAACGAATTGAACAGAGAGACGTTAATATTTTCAAATCGATGTAATGCAGAATGTGTTTTAAATGACAATATAGAGAGTAACCTTTACAATATTAAGCAATAAATTTGGATTTTCAATTCCATTTTATAAAATATTCCGCTCCAACACGAATGAATAATCTTAATTTCATTTGCAAAAATATCAAACGCACATAACACAATCGTGAAAAAGAATTTTTAACGCGCTTAATAACAAAATACAATCGGGTAATCTCCGTGTCGAAGTGGGAGAAATGTACATTATCCGAATTTAATAACCATACGCGGGCTTTTGCAGTGATTCAAACGCAACGTTCGCTCGTCGATCGCATAAGCACCGCAAAAGCACTCGGCGCAAATCTCAAATTTAATAATTTCATTTCGCGACTCATTCTACGCGGAACAAATTACCGCATGTCAATCGGGTTTGTTACGGCTTCAGATTAAATCTGACCGGGGAATGTCGCGCGGCGTGCATGCGTTATTGCTGCATAAAATCGAGGCAAAATTCCGTGTCCATTTCCGTGGCGAAGGCGTGGACGTGGTCCCGTGCGCTCGATCCCGTATGAAACAATTGCAACCAAGAGGACACACGTATGTACATATCGACGTTATACGGTGACATTTCGTGTGTATGGAACTCGAACAGAGATCGGATAAAACCGATAACCGTAACTTCTCGCGTCGTCGCTCGCGAGTTCCGCGTGCGTGATAGAAAAAAAAAAATATAATGGATCGATGGTGTTTTATCGTCGCAAAATTCGTTGCATTTCCATTTGTGCATTCGTGCGTTCGTTCACGACATCGCAAAAAAGTAAACGGAAAGCGCACGGCACGCTTACCGTTTTCCGGTGCTGCAGATAAGCTGATTTGTCGCACGGAATACGTTGTGTCGCAACGGATATTAGAGCCGGAAGTTAATAGAAGCATATGACGTCTTCGCTACGCCAATTGATCGCGTTCTCATGCGAGAATAAGCTCGCTCGCGATTAGACGTTACACTATGCATGTAAAGCTCAAAAGGCTCGTCGTCAGGGCTATGTTGCGTACGCAATTTCAAATCAAGCGACGAGTGTCGAATGAAGACGGAGAGTGTTAGTTATATCGCTAATATCATATGCATACGTTCAATTCGCATCGTCGTTTCTTATGTAAGGCACGTTCGCGGCGAGAAAGTAGAGCACTGACAGATACATAATAGAGCATACGATCGTTATGAATCGAAAGGGGTTAAAGTTGGAACAAGTAGTTATCGAGTCTCCTATTGCTCTCAACTGGTTATTGTTAGAATACTTCGCAACGCGAGATAGTGACCCTTCGTTTGAAAATATGGCAGACTCTCAGAAACATTTAGAAAGAAGGAATTTTTATTTAGAAAGAAAGAATATTTAGATGACAGAAAGAAAGTGAGAAAATCATACAGTCGAGTCGCAATGTAATAATGTAGAAAATAGGAATGCAAAAAAATCTATTGGCTCTCATGATATTCTCTGACTATTGAGCAGATTAATCTTGATGTAACTTTCTGGGTAATATACTTCTGTTAATACATTAATTTTGCTACTCAGAATATTATTTTACTAAATGCATTATTTTAAATAATTTTAGCATGTATAATATTACGAGAAGCACAATGGCGTTCATCTAACTCTGTACATTTCGAAACAGCATGGAAATTCTCTGCTATTTTACATCGAGACAAGTTTTTGTCTCGCTTTTTCAACAAAGAAAAAAAAAAGATAAAAGTTTTAAAGAAAATAATACAATGAACTTTCTGTCAGCGTTCCGACAATATTTAGTAGCATTTAGCATACGGTCGCAAGAGCACGAAGGAAACGGTGAATTTCACTATTATGTCGTGAAAGCGCTTAAGATACATTTCGCGAATTTGAATGCGCTTATTTTATTGCAAGATAGGCAGAAGACAGTGGCGAGTTTGGATATGAATAGAATGATTTATTCCTTCATCAAATAATAGTTAAAATACCTTCCTCCCTCCCCCCCCCCTCTCTCTCTCTCTCTCTTTGCTCCAAGATTCGTTTCAATATGATGCTCTCAGATTATTTAGCTTATATGCTAATGCGATTCTATGACAGAAACATCTACAATAGAACGCTCTTTCTTAGCATTGTCACTCTATTGTTTCGCGCAGAGGGCTTCTGGGAATTAAAGTTATCTGACACCGACTGTTATAATGAGAGCGTTCGAGAGTGATGCATGTGCGTTTCGACGTCCACGTGGCCGCGTGTGCAACGCGACAATGTTAGGTGCACAATAGGCTCGCGCTACAAATGGAATCAATTTGCTAGACCGAGGGGCACTTCCCTCTTGTGGGGTACGATCCCTCTCATCATCTCTTCCTCGCTCTTTCTCTCGCTCTCTCTCTCTCTCTCTCTCTCTCTCTCTCTCTCTCTCTCTCTCTCTCTCTCTCTCTCTCTCTCTCCCCTCGGTGCTCTCGAATAGCCGCTCATTGTATCCTTAGTGCGTTTTGGCTCGTGCCTCGTCGTCGGCGAAACAAGCTTACCGGATGGTACAGGGGAAGAGGAAGCCGCCGCGGCGTGATTTAATATCGTAGAACAGCCCGTAACGCCCCGCAGAATCGCACTTTGGTTTTCACGAGTGGATAGGGGAACCCCTGCTGCGTTGTTTCCTTCGGAGTTCGGATCGCACCGCCATCGAACTGCGAAGCTCGACTCCCTCACGAAACGAAACTCTCTCTCCCTTTTCACTCTTTCCCATCTCTCATGGTTCATCTTCTCCCTTTGCCTGGTCACGTGCCGACTACGGCTGCATTTATACGAGCCCTCGGATATAAACGTCACATATTGTATTCACATATACATATATAGATTGTAATCAGTGTGTTCGAGGATGCATAAGCGTAAACATTAAGAAAGCAACCTTGTAACCTAAAGCTGATCTCGAATGTTCTCAAATATAAATTTTCGTTATCGTCACGAATATCGTTATCGTCAGGAATAAAGCTTGAAATATTTTACTTGCTTTTTTTTATTAAAATATATTTTAATTATTAAAAATTAAATTAGGCAAAATTGTAAACTTTATGTTTCTCGACATTATATTGAAAGTTATTGGTTGCTATGTATCAGCTCGCTCGAAAATTTAACTTAATTACTTTGAAAATACATAGGTATATATTTCAAATATTCACTTAGAAATATATGTAGATCGTCGAAAAATAAATTTTTCACATTCGTGCTTGCGCTGTAATTGGAATGCTAGTTTACTTGGTCTCTCTGCATTAAATATAACAGAAATTATAAAAGCTTGCATTGCAGTCATGGAATTTATTTTTGTAAAATTAATTTACAAATTCCCGGAGCATACGATGGCAAAAGATTAACAGAGCAATATAAATTAATTGTGGGAGCAAAAATACCAAGTTTTATTAACACAAAAGCGTGAGTTTTAATATCTTGTAGCTTTTTTCAAGCGACAGACACTGCCGACGCTCATGCACGTTCGTGCATCTTAAACGCAGGAAACGAACCAGCTGCAGGATAAAACAACCGGTCGATATTATAATATAAATTTTATTTCGATCAACGTAGGGCTCGCACGATGATTCTTTCCCTTTTAGTAGTTCAGCTTTTATTCTCACCCTTCGCTTCCGCACACTATACCGTGGTATATACCCTTAGGATTCATAATCCGTCCTCATCCCTTTACATTTTTTTACGATCCTGATTACGCCATTGACAAATACTACGTGCCAGCAATAACCACGTAACAATACTGCGATCCATGTAATTATGTACGTTGGCATGAATGCTGTAAAATCGATAATTTACCGCGGAATGGCGATATAATTTATATGCGTTATTTCAACGTTAACGAGCCAGAATAATAAAGAGAGAAATGCAAAGGAAAGGTAATAACGGTTTGTGCAATAAAGGGGATTTCGCGTTAGGATATATCTATAATTTAATTAAAAACCAATTGAAAACGTGCAATTAAAAAGCAATAACCTTTGATTCAATATAATCGCCATAAGCTATAATAAACTAGTAATTTATATCTTAAACTGGTATAGAGAATATATTCTCTATACCTAAATGCATTTATGAAATCCAATTTATTGTTAACAAATATTATCGTTAACAAATAAATATTCACAAAATTAATGTTGCTTTGTGTATAATATTAGGTGTGGGAAAAAGTTCGTGGCGTTTTTCCCGTTACATCTAACGGGAAAAACGCCACGAACTTTTTCCCACACCTAATACTACAATAGAATTTTGTGGCCTTAGAGCTCAAATGATCACAGCGGACTATTAAGGCCATTACATGTACAAAAATTTTAATCGTAATCGTAAGATCTCAAACAAATCGACCAATCATTATCAAAATTGCGATCTTACGTTTTAAAACGTTTGACTGTGACTTGCCGATTTATTTTGTTGGCCTTACGATTAAAATTTTTGTATGATGACATTTATTTGTATTCGACTTAATCCATGCACTTTTTTTCAAAAGAAACATCCTGTTCTTTTTAAAGAAAAGCATAAACTTCCACTACGAGACTTTCCATTGCGAAACAAACGAGATAAAAATCGGTGATTTGGCATAGTAGGTTCCATCCTACTCTTCTTATTCTTTTGACTTAGTTCTCCTTCAAACTATTGTCTCTTCCGCTTGTTGAAGCACTTTCTTCAAAAGAAATTGCAGTCCACGTGACTATTGTTCGGACCACTTGTATATTTTTGTGCTCATCGATTTTCATTCAGTCTTGGGAAACTGCACAAGTGAAGATAAGCTATAAACAATTATATTGATTATATTTCTTGAGATCTTCGTTAATACCCCTCCAAAAAAAATTAAAATCGCACCTATATTTTTATATATTAAAACAAAACTTGGCGCTTTTCGGCCGATTTTCAGCTTGACGTTTAGACTGCGCGCGGGTTGGTGAGATAAGGGACGAGAAACCAAGTTGAAAACTCGGCTGAAAAGTGCATCGCGTGCGCTGTATTAAAATATAAATAGCGTATTCCTTATAGACTTAAAAAAGAGAGGAAAACAGATATAGAGAGAGGGGGAGGGATACAAAATTAACGTTAGGCCACCTCCACTTTCAATCGCATTTTCTGTTAAACCGTTCGAGCATAAAAACTGAGACTACAAAGAGATATAAAAAGCACTTAATTCTAACACAGATATATTTTAATTTTTTCTTAGGGGAGAGGATTAACTTAAGAGGTTTTCTTGAATAAACAATAAATCCTTACTCCTTTAATGATAATTATTTTCTAGCCCTAACATCTTTCTATAGATTGTTAACATCATCTGAAACTACGTTAATATTACATTAACCATAATCTATTCGAAGAGGAACATTTGAAGAGTTCGAACACTCGGATTTACATACAGACAGCACTCGAGAAAGGTAGTCGCCGATAATATTATAATACATACTTTCTCATATCGCTGTCCTTTCGTTATCTCAAGCGTCGGAGTTTCGCCACATTGTGACTTATATATCCCTATATTTATGAATGCACTCAACGTATTTATGATAATCGTAAAACACCTCACAAGCGTCAGGAGGTCGGTTTTGTTTCCTCAGCGGCTTGTACGTTAATGTAAAAATAGTTGCGCACGAAATGAGTACAATGGTTACACGGAATAGCGTTGCTTGCTCTGTATAAAATTATGCGGAACTTGTGGATGTGTTGGTAGAGAACATACAACGTAAGGAAGCTTTTTAGCTTGTCGACTCCTATCCGGGATTATTTCTTGACATTGTTCTTTTAGAATTTAATTCTTTCACATACGGTAGCTTGCTTTCGCTTACCATGTCGCAGTGCAATGCATTTTGCGCTAAAAGTGGTTGTATCATGTGACAAGTAAATCATTTGTAAACTTTGATAATATTAATAAATAACATGTAACTATAATTTTTTTTATAATATCCAAATTAACTTATAGTTATATATTATCCAAATTAACTTATAATTATATATTAAGTTAATAACATTACGGAAAAATTGAATACAAAATGTAAAAAAATTATCCGTAAAATACGTTAGATGTAATTGTATGCGTTAAAATAGTTGGTCCCCTTGCAATCTCATATCGGTATTCGGACACGACACACGGAGGAATTCATGGGGAATGAAAATAAAACAGCGCTTAACGAACTCACCGGGTGACTGAATTTTACGGATGCTGATCGTAAATTTGCATTCGAGTACTTCGATAGATAGATAGATACGATTGCTGATCAAACATTTTCGCGTGGGAAAAATATTTTCCACTTAACAATGAAGAGTAATGCAAATGGTGGGGATACCGATGCTCCGGAATTTAAAAATGAAAGTCCAGTCGCACTACCTTCCTGCTCGACGATTAAACCAACCATTTTTTCCATTTCTAATTCATCGGAGGATACTCTCACGTGAAGTGGGCGAAAATTTCGAAAAGCTATAAAAATGAGGCAATGTTCTTTTGGATGATATGATTCCTGAGGGATCAGTGAATATTGTCCTTAATTCAAACCAAATGTGAGTGCGCCGCATATGATCGTTAGATCGGGGACGCTTTCAAATGTGAAATGCCCCACGACAGAGTAACATGATCGATAATGCGATTTAAAAAAGGCCGGTAATTTCGAAGAGACTGTTGCAAGAGAACGAATAGACTGATGCTTGTCCTACAATAATATATATAATCATAAGCACAACTGTACAAGTAATTGTAAAAATTGACCAATCACAAATCAAATATTCTCCTTATATTCGACTTAATTGATCAATTCTCACAACTATAACCACTTACAACTACGCTATTGTAGAATGGCATTGAGAGAACACCGGTTGATAGTGACAGCAAAGAAAATAGGCGTCGAATTCGCTTTGGCGCACAATCGTGCGCCTATTCGCACCGGTCGGAGAGGCGATGAAAAACAATTTCAATCTGGCGAAATGAAATTTTAGCAGTATGCTCTTCATCACTTCCATCTTCCTATTACTGACTTATTTTACTCTCGTTTTCTTCGCCCTTGCATCACTATCGATATATTTCGACCGCTTGTCTATTGTTGTCTTCGCCTCTTCTCCTATCCAATGTCCTATTTAGTTCGACCTACTACGCAAACAATTCAAACGTCGCGACTGCCAAGATATTAGAGACATATCAGGAGCAGGAAACGTGTCAGAACGACCGAGGAGAATCGGAAGATAGAAAGAACAAACTCGGAAAAGACAAACTAAAGGCCGGGCGAGGTGCGGCGCGAAAATTAAATAAACGGTGAAATTACTCGCGAAATAATGAGCAAATTTTATCAGAAACATTCAGAAACGTTGGGAAAAAGCAATGTGGCGTTTTGCACGCAACAAGTACACACATACATGTTTTATAAAATATCTGTCGAGCTTTTTTTTATTCCTTCTGCTTCATCGAGAGAGAGAGAGAGAAAGCTGTCATTCGTGGCTGACGATGCCGATATTTTCGCACGAGGCATCGTATACCTGCACGTATCAATCTTCCGCAAATTACTGTTGTCCAAGGCAACAGCCGCGCAGAGTATCAATTCTTTTGAACAAGGTTCAAATTGTTTTTCCATTGCAAACACCGCGCAATCAATAAAGCGTCAGATCCGTTAAGCGCTATAACGCATAAAAATGTCTACGTCTTATTATATCTAATCATATGTTATTCTACATGCACGCGGACATTATATTAATATTTATCCTCTAATATCAGAAAAGTAATTCATGATTATAACAAAAAATCTCTTGATATCGTGCAACTGATATCCGCCTATCTAAAAATATATCAAAACTAAATATATCGTTACAGATCTACAATTATAATAAAGTAATTTAATTCGATATTGTACTATAATTTCATTCATTTTATTAATATAAACGTTCATATTTTCATTTAAATAGATATTAAATGTACGATGGAATATTTAAAAAATTAAAATTGAAAAATATATTATGAGCAATTTTATTGCATTTAATTTTTCATCTTGTTTGCTCTTAAAATTCAATTAAATAAAATAATCTAATAATCAGTACAGCTATAATGTTAAATACTGATTAACGAGTTCAGTAGTTCTTGGAGTAGTTCTTGTGTTTTGCTATGCAGATAGAAAGATACTTTCCCGCAAAGCTTCTATCTGCCAGCAATATATATACGTATCATCGCGCTTTCGCGAGTCGTGACGCCGCGAGCTGCGTAAACGTATCATTATCACTGAATGGCATTGCGGATACGTCGCAATGCCGCATAAACGAGAAGCGTTCGTACCTCTGTCGACAAAAGCAACACGGCAACATGTAAACGTCCGTAATCCAATTTCGCTCCTACATACATCGTCGGAGACGCAGCTGGAAAAATTGCAAACGCGCGCATCCTATTGAGCGCGTTAATGCCAAGCCTTTGTGTCAAAGCTTATGTCAATGTTGATTTTACAACCAATTGTACGTGGAATAACAACTGTCGCCAACTAACGTCCGATGCAGCCTTTTGGGATGCCCAATACGAAAATAATTTAGCTGATATTGCGGCAACGAGACGAGAGCAATTACGACATAGCAGGAACTCAAAAGGGCCGCGGCTTTCGGTCGCTCGTTACTTTAATTTCGTCGGCCAGCAATATCATGCACGTTCATTAATAACCAAAATATCCTTAGAGGAATCTGCGGCGAGGAATAATTTGCAACGTTATATATATATATATATATACGTTATATACATATTAAAGTTTAAAGGTCTTCTAATAAAGCTGTTGCCTTTACCTGCTCTTCTTTTTTTTCTATAAAGCTTTTTCTCAATTATTTACAAAGACGAAGAATGGTTAATGTTCCGAATTTAGCCTATCTTTATTTATTTCATATTATTATCCCGCTCCCAGGATTGGCATTATTTTACCCACCACAAAAAACCCAGGGAGTTCTTTTGGGTTTTACCCACTTAAAAAAAATTCAAAATTTATGAGTTTTTTTGAGTTTTATTAGAATTTTGTATAAGAAAAATAAATTTTTTAATCGGTAACACATAAAAGGAACGTATTTATAAATATTTAATGAATATAGATATATTAAACTAACTGGACTGATATAATATTAACATATTATACCAATTTTAATATATACATGGTGTACAAAAAGTCCCGGAAGTCTCTTAAATTTAAATATCTTGAAAAGTACATATTTTAAAGAAAAATGTTTCAGAAAAAAG
>Ga0157364_1008556_pt1 | contig 10599 bp, 5 predicted proteins | sample AttsexASBM2_FD_111476 | JGI IMG/M metagenome (GOLD analysis project Ga0157364, IMG submission 111476) | Fungus gardens microbial communities from leaf cutter ant in Ribeirão Preto, State of São Paulo, Brazil - Atta sexdens ASBM2 | ecosystem: Host-associated > Fungi > Mycelium > Unclassified ... | reverse complement strand
GTGTGTGTGTGTGTGTGTGTGTGTGTGTGTGTGTGTGTGTGTGTGTGTGTGTGTGTGTGTGTGTGTTTGTGTGTGTGTGTGTGTGTGTGTGTGTGTGTGTGTGTGTGTGTGTGTGTGTGTGTGCATCAGCGAAGAAACTTCTCAAGTTAAAAAAATAATTAATGGATTCTTTCTTCTGGAATGTTACAAGTTTTCGAATTAGTAATGTGTATAGTCTGTGTGTATAGATTATTTTATGTAGATCATTTATATGTAGATCGGTGAAAGATTTATTCTTAAAAATTTTGAAAAAATAATATTCTCAATCTATTGTTTTTTACACTATATACTTTATGTATTCTATAATATACATATATGGTATAACGAAATAGTTATTTTCATCTGTAAATCTTTTCTCACATGAAATGTAACTGTACACATTTCAATTAAAAATAATTTTATGCATCTTCTGATTTGTATGACAGCGTCTTAGAATTTATCTGTACTCGGCAGGCCATATATTTTTCTCATCATTATTTTTTGCATACGAGATAATTAGATAAAATTCAATGAAATTTCCAGCATAACAAGAAGTTTAATTAAGATAAAAGAACTGAAAGTCAAAATTATAAGTCCTGGAAATGTATTATGGAATTGTTCGGAATGAATTCTAATCAAAATAAAGCCCATTACACATAAAATGATATAAGACATCATTTTTGCAATGTCTTATGAATTGTACAATCGCTCGAAATTATCTTGAAAAATCTTTCAATCTCATGAAAGATATGTCATTACCGCTTCTTATTATTATCGTCATTTCCGATAATTTTCTGATCAACTTTTTTTGTCTTGGATCCTTCGACAAATTCCTCGCTTTTTATCGTGGCATTCAAACTCTTGAGGAAGTTTCCCAAGTGTTCAGCGGCTACAGGATTCTTTGCCCATTCAGTTGAAGGAAAAACTGCTAGCAATTTTTTTTGCACAGAGGTCAATTGTTCCGCGATTTCACTTGCTTCCAATTTATTGGCAAACTTATTCTTGTTGTCAATAATGGTCAAATCATCAACGGTACTATTATCTGGATTCACAGCTGATTCCGAAGCTTTAACCGTATCCAACGACGTGTGGGCGTCCGTTGGCATTTCCCGATCTGTTAAGATTGAGCTCTTACTTGTTCCCGAATTCTCTATTGTGATCGAACTGGAATCCGGACTATCCGGCGATTTGCTGCATGTCATTTCGGCACTACTCTTTTGTTTGTTATTACTTCCATTTGAATTATTGTCGTTGATATGACCGTTCTTAGCGCTACTCTCATTCTTCGCGTTCATCATGCCATCATTGCCAGGAGGTGGTGACGGTGAAGCAGTTGATGATACGATATTAGGACTTGTTGCTTCGCGATGCTGTTGCATCAAATTATCATTAATATTAATGATTTCATTTTTGGACTCGGAATTCGAATTCACATTCGAATTCCTGGTTGTTTCATTGGTGGCTTGATCATTATTTCTTGCACATTCACTCCGCGACAAGAATCTATTATTTATATTTTCAACATTCAAAGAGTATTTCTTTTGGACACGAGTTTCATCTGTAGATTCGAGAGCTTCATTGTTATGAAAAGCTAGAGACTTGTTTGAATCAACAGTCGGGATTGTTCGATTAACGTTAATGTTTGTGGATTTTTCAGTAGATTGTTGCTTGTTAATGGGAACCGCTAAGGGTGCTACAGAAGATCTTGCGGGTTTAACAGGTGCACACTGAGCGGCCAAGTGACTTTTTCCTGATATACCACTAATATTGAGATTAACATTGTCATTTCCAATCGCAGACATTACTCCACTTCCTACAATAGGTCGCAATTTCAATCGTGCTGTATCCATTTGAAATTGCTGAAGATTTGGCGCCTGATGAAGAGCGTAAAGACTCGGCAGACTCGGGAAGACAGATGAAAGATCTGAATTTGATCGATTGAGATTACTGAAAGATGGCGCATAGACAGGTGTACGCGATGACGATGGCGATAGAGGGCAATCGTTGACGCGATGAGCGGCAGGTGTCAAAGAGCCTGGCGGCGCTCGGTAATATTTGTGACCACTCATTAGCGTCACCACTTGACCTTGATCAGAGATACCTCCTGGTTGCATATTATCTCTACTTACCATAACTTTATTAGTCTTATTAAGTTTTGTCCCCGGCTGTGGAATTCTCAGAGGATGTATGTCCATCTTTTTATTGCCTCCACTCAAATCCAGAATATCCTTGGATAATTCATATTCTCTTTTTCGTTTGGCAGCAGATGGTATCATACATTGTTGATTTGCTACCTCTCCACAATCAGTCACCATCATAGTCATCGTCTGTTTTACCGCCGCTGTCGCCACCGCCGCCGCCGCCATTGTTGTTGTTGTCGCCGTCGCTGTTGTTGATTTAACTTTCGGCGAAGTTGGCATTCTAATCTGTCCAGTCTTTAGAGCTTTCAATACGCGTGGATCAACCGAACAGTCATTCAACGTGATGCTGGGATTTACTTTGCCCATCGCGACTTTCCGATTATTATCACTGGAATCATTGGATTCGACGAATTGTCCAGAAGTTCCCGGAGATTTGGGTGAAGTTAGTGTTATACTCAAACTCGCTGGAATATTCAAACCATAGCCGTCCACTAATAGATCTCTAGTATCGTTCGAAAGCAATGGACCAGTCGATGCTTTCGTGTTATTCACATTGGATATACGGCTCGATCCGACATCTTGATTTCCTATCATATTGATCGTTCTGTTTATAGGAATTACATGTTCCGTAGAAAAAGTATGCTTGTTAATAACAGAATTACATTGGGAAACGTTTTGTTTCTTGTTAGTTTCCTGTTTCTGTACTAGTTGCGGTGCTTTTCGACGCTTCAAGTCAGCAATCGGTACACCCGGAGGACACTTCCTCTTGACCGCTCCAGCTGGAACAATTGACGAATCGCTGGGGAAAGTATATACGTCTGTTTTGGCGGCATGATTGCCGCTCGCGATATTCATGCTGTTTGAACTCGTTCCTGAATTACACACTCGTTCATCAACAACACGTTTCGCAATCATATTTGTCATAACAGTGCTATTATTCACGTTCGAGCCGGTGTTTTCAATGTCATTCTTTTTCTTCTTGATTTCGTCAGAATCTTTCTTTTTAAAAGATTCTTCTATCTTCGCTATTCGTTTTTCAATGTTGATTGCAACACTAATGTCTCGAGAGAGAGGTTTGCTATCATCCGGCATTAATGGTTCTCTAGCGGTTAACTGAAAACCTTGTAGGAATTGCTTCTTGTCCTGCTGTTCCGCCGGTTTTTTCAATGCAGTTTTCGGCATGGTAACGTTGGTAATAGGAGAAGTCTTCTCGAACATTGGAGATCGATCCATGAAAGTTACTTTACGTCGTTGCTTTTCCTGTTTACCTGACAATATTGGACTTGTGGTAAGTTTGTCCTTATCTTGCTCTTGCTGCAATTGCTCGATTATTAATGCGCTCGATGACTGCGGCGTATCTTTCTCCGTTTGGGCGCAACGCAATAGAATATTGCTAATGACTCTTGGTTTTTTCGCACTATTATTCTGCGGTGGCGAACACTGCTTCAGCGTTATCTTTACACCGTTAGAATTCACAACACTAAACTCAGGATTCGTAGGATTCTTGACATCCGAAACAGAGGCCGAATTTTTAAGCACCTCGTATTTTCCATCTGGATTCTTCAGTATCTTAATTGGACTCTTTATCTGCTTATTCGAATTGTTGTCTATCGAAGAGGATGTATTCGTCCCTGATAAAGGAGATGCATTCGTCGTAGTGGTCGTCACCGTATTCGTGACGTTTGTTGTTGTTAATGTCGACGTTACAATAGTTATCGTCATTTTGTTTTCTTCGTCTTTCTCTTTGTTCATCTTGACTGTTGTTTGTTTATGATCCATGGATGAGATTATTTTGTCATTGGCAGTCTTGTTCAAATCTTTTGCTGATACTGTCTTAATACTGCCGCTCGTAGATTTAATCTCTAATTTAGAAGTTTCTAAATGATTAACAGGATTACTCCCTGAATTACCATCGTTCTGCTGTTCATTCGGTGGCAAACACTCCCGAGCTCCGAGTCCTGGAGTCGATGGTCTTTGATGCAATGGTGCTTCGAGTCTTTGTTCCTCTTGTGCCACTCGATAAAAAAACCTCATCGGTGCAATCTGTATGAAAGACAATTTAAATAATAGTAAATTTCTTTTATATAATTGATCCAAAATATGTGAATTATAAGGCAGTGTAATTATAACAGATATATACGCTACAAGAATATAATTTAGCATCATATATAATCACTTAATTTTAATCTAATCCCACATATGCTCTAGTTGTTATCTTATTGACCAAGTTTATATATCTGCTATATATTTTATTTCGCAAAAATCGAAAAACTAGATTTTGAAGAAATTAATGAAACAAACCCTTTTCCATGCATAAATATAAGCAACGTCCATAAGAGTCCAATTTTCGGGAAGTGTCGCGCGTCGATGGCAAATCTCGATGGTATATCTCGTTACATCAACGCTGTACTTCATTGCTATAAATTTCTTCAGGTGTGCAACAGTTACTAGAGCCGGACATTGCAGATATCTTCTATTGTTAACAACATTATCATTGTAATTACTATTATTATTGTTAGTATTATTTAAATTGTTCAAGTGATTTGTATCCATGTCGTTGGTACTCAATATAGTCAGTGGATCTGCTCCATGTGGTAGGTACTCCAAGCTCAAACTCACTACATCCTCTGGATTAAATATTAAACGTCCGCTTACATCCTCGCCGCGTTGCTCCGGCGTTGCTAAATTTGCTAATTGTTTGAAAATTAATTTAATCAACATATATTTAAGATTTAATATTTAGAATATTATTTTATTGATATACGGACATACAGACGTTACAGTCTAGGCGTTACAGTCTAAGCAAACTTAGAATGACCAATTACCGTGTTCGGAATGCTTCTTGTAAAATTCTCTCCTCTTTAACATTTCCCTATGGTATAATCCGGGCACCAATTTATATACAATATCTTGTAACGCTTTGTCAGCTCTGTAAAAAAATTGCGATCTTAAACATTCTCCAGAAATAATAATCTGATCGTTTATTATCACTACAAAAATTCGAATAGATAGAGTAAATCTTTGTATAAATTATCAAAAAATTATTATCATACTTGAAATTTGGCTTCGCCTTGTTGATCGCATGTTTGCACAATGGACAATGCGCTGCAGTACTGAGATACTTCAAGATACAGCTTTTACAAACTGAATAACAAAAATAGAATATATTAATAGTGTCAATCCAATAAATAAATCTAAGCGCACGCTACTTAAATTTCGATTTTACTTACAGCAATGTAAACACTCCCCCACGGTTGTGGCATCTATAAGATAACCTCGGCATAATAGGCATATTAAATGTGGATTGATATCACGCAAGAGTGTCCTTTTGCCTATACTCGCCATTTTTTCATGTATAAATAAATCACAAAACACGAAGTCTATAAAGAAAAATGCAATCATTATCAACTTGTTAATTCAATACTTAAATATTAGAGTGTTCAATTAGCTATAATTACTTGGAATTATTCTAATATGTAAGCAGTAGTAGATCTTGATATTAATTATATGATATTGATATTTAATTGTACAATTATCGTATCATTTTTTTACAAAACGTCTTAGATACATATAATATGTTTATAGCAATTTATTTCATTTAATCATTTTCCCTAATTTATTATAAAATTTAGTTGTTATGAACATTGTATATATTATTTTTATGTTAAAAGAAAGTAATAAGAGTAACAGAGTTAATAAAAACATAATTGCAAAGCTTCAATTTGTTCATTTGTCATAACTGTATGTAAAAAAAGTTCAAATATTAAATAAGCACGAAATTATATAGGTATAAATGAGAATTGTACAATGAATTCTTGAACGATATCGATAAAGTACGCTTCAATCGAAAAACCTAATCTCTCGTGATATTTTCTTAACATTCTTAAAATATTTTTAATTTCCCAACGCAGCTGCATTCGCAACTTAAGTTTTGATATAGAAGTGCCAACGATCTATCATTATGTCTAGATGAATTTTCCAAAGGTTTCTCAGGTAGCTATCTGGTTGTCCCGTTGTTGCCCGCCAAATTCTCCCTAAAATCCGCTCAAGCCCGTACATATATATACGGGTACACATATCCCTATTCCCGTCTCTGTTTAGAGTCGTCCTTTCCATTTTTCCGCTTACCCACCGGCGCGGTTAAACCGCCAAACGTCCCTTGCAACGTGATATACATTTGCGTGTGTGCATGCCCGTCAAATATACCTGACGGTATTGATCGAATATCGCGGTATTTTGCGGTCCGACGATAAGCTCGACTCACCTAGTTATCGCATAACATTCGTTAGATACGTGAAAAATTTCGGATGTTTCAATTATTCTTGCCTTTTTTCCTCTTTTAGCAGCACAAGTATGGAAGTTCCACATCGCCGAAGTGCTAAATAACAACACACGTATCGTTATTAACACGATTATGTGTGTCGCCAAAGAGAACAGATTCCGCCATTTACATTGAAACGCATCTTTTTGTCATAGCGTCCATTATTCAATACGAGCTCCATCTTTTTCTCTATTTCCAATAAAAAAAAAAAAAAAAAATCGGGAATAATTTAAGGAAATTGAAAGAAAAATCGAAAAATTGGAACAAGAAGACGCAAGATGTTTCGTAGAATGCATTCGCATCGCAGATAATATTATAATTCTATTTATATGATCAAAGCGTGCACATGGTTTACGCAACTGAAAGTCAAGTATTGTGTAAACGACATTGTAATTGTAAGGAAAAGACATAAAAGATTTTCGAGAACTTTTAGGGAACTCGAATTACTGCGCTCCTGAAGCACGTCTCGAGTATACATATATCGCGTTTTGCGATGTCTAGTACTATGTCTATTTATATCGAACTGTTCTAAGAGAAGAGGAGCGAAATTCTCACCACGGTAAATGAAACGCGGGAACGCGAAAACATGGCGCGGATTCCAAAACTGAACAAAGTAATACACATATATTCCAAATAATATCTCATAATCAAATATTAATAATATTATAATAGATGATGCATTACATTATAATATAAACGCGTATTCTTAGCTTTCGCCTACTATACTTTTAGTTTTAATAGACTGATCTACGAGTCTTGTAGACTCGAGTAAAGGTACATACGATTGTTTTTACAAATTAATTTTAGACAGACATGTTATCAAAAACCGAGAAATATACAGTTTAGAGATTTAAAATAATCTCTTTTACTCATCATCATCTTATTATAATTTTAATTTTTTCGATATTGATATTATATTTAGAATCTTCTAATCAAGTCTGATAATATGTCAGACACTGATAAATATTATGTTTTATATAATTTGGATTTGGGAAATGATTGCAATTGACTAAGCAACGATATTCTCGATTGATGTCATCGAATGCTCCATCAAAAAACTATATAGCAAAAAGTAAAAAAATCTCGACAAAAGTACCATCTCAAAATTCGCTGTGTCCACGTAACGTAATGAATGCGAAGGGAATCACTGATACGTATGTACAAAAAGTACATGAAATGTACACACGTGCTACGTCGCTGCGAGCATCTTCATGTCAACTCCGCGTGTGCGACGCAGCGCATCGCAGCACAAAAAAAATGAGCGCATGTTGAAGGCGGCCTTTGTGTTGCGAGTTCTCGGAGCATTGGCTATTGCTCAAAGCAACGATGCACTTTTTTTTTTCTATCTATCGCGTGACACTGCCTTAATCCGAGATGTGTGAATTCTGTCGACGCGACAAGCTACGATTTTTTCTTTATTTCTTGAAATTTTTCATATCAGAATCTTATCGGAACAAGCATTTCACATTTCATATTTTCAATGAGATACTTATGCCAACGTTCGTTATGTAACAATGCATATATTCTAAATTAATTTACGGTCAAGAAAAATAATGAGATTCATGAAAAATAACATTGTTAGTGCTTTGACAAATACAAGAAAATGTGTCAAACATGAACGCTTGACAAACATAAGCGATCAGTTTTAATTCTCATGATAAAAGAAATGATCCAAGTCGCTCGAACAGTATCACCTCAGCATTTATAAATTTATATGTAAGTGGCTCTATATAACACTTACGAAAAGTACGGAGCATGCGATGATCTTAAAACTAAGCCAAACTATCATTCGCAATTGTCTAGCGACCTGTTCTACAATAGGATTGAAAATTATAAGCCGTAAAAATTGATCAGTCACAATTGAATATGAGAAAAACAATCACCAATTGGTTAATGATTGGTTAATGATTTCTTACGGATTATGAGTTACGATCTTATTGTAAAATAAGTTAAATTATCGATATTTTGGAATATCATATCATTACTCTTTTTACATTCGATATTTACATCGAAATTTTTAGTTTCTCTATCATAATCTTAATAAATATCTTAATAAATATCGGATTTGGAACGTAGATATCAATTAATTCGATACAGATGTTGTATTTCCACACAAAATTCAACCACATAAACGTAACAGAGAATGCCAATTCAAGAACAATTTATGACAACGGGATCAACGCCATTATGAATAAAATTTTAAAAAATTTTCTTATCTTTCACATTATTTTTGTTAGTTGATAGAGTTTTATATATATAAAATGATAAATATATGTATTGCATAAAATGTATAAATGCATAATTTTTTATTCTCATCAATCTCTCTTTCCATTCTCATTTGCGTATGTATAAATTTATTAAAATATTTATAATTTTATTGATAAATTAGTGAATTTACCTAGTGATTTTTTATTTTTCTTTAAAATCAAAAATTTTTGCTCTCTGCACATCTCTACATAATGAAAAAACATGCAAAAGAAGTAACGACATTCCCGAATATCGAATCATTTCCAATCAATATATTGTCATATCGATACTGCGTATTTCAATTACAATACAAAATATCGATAGTCTATGCTTCTCTGTACATCCCTAGGTTAAAGAGATCTACATCAGAGGCTACATAAAACGAGGGAGCAACTTGGCTTTTTCAAGTTAAGCAGAAAGATAAGAAAACTTTTCGGTCTATCAATTTGATTATGAACAGAAGATCGAATCGATTAAACTTTGCCATGACAAGAACGAATAGATCCAATCATCTATCGAAATGAATGCCGTGAGTTTTGTACTGATTGTGAGGTATGCATGATTCATATAACGTATAATTATAATTAAACAAATTATTTGTTGACATAATAAGAATTTGTCTTTTTGTGCTGTTATAAATATGTTTAATATTCTTTTTCAAATTGTCTCTTAAGATTTTCAATAGAATTAAGGATTTTGCAATGGAGTTAGCAATTGTGATGATTTCATTTTTGTAAATATTTAAACATTTAATAATTTCTCTCTAAACGTTTTATAATTCTTAAACTTGACTAATACTAATTATAAATAATTTTAAAAGGCTTCCTGAAAACACACACACACTTTATTTTTGAAAAGTATAAATCTTTATGAAACTTTTAAAGCTACACTGTAAGTATTTTGCTATTCGAATCATAAGCAACAAAATAAAACATTTTTATAGGAAAATAATTTGTTTATTAATACTCTATATTCTCTTGAAATAAAAAAATTAGCTTTTATCTTTCTTTAGTTATTTGTACAATTTACAAACAGAATAAAGGTTAAAATCCTAAGCAAAAACCTATATTTTATTGGATCTTAATTCACTATTTTACTCATATTCATAGAATAATAAAAAAATAAAAAAAAAGCAACGAAATATACTTGCTGAATGCGTTTAGTTTTAGGAAGCGTTCTTATCGAGCATATATTTCTATGAAATTAGAAAATTCATCTCAACATTTCATGATCGATGGCCAACAGTTAATAATGTATCTCACCAGAGATGCTTATTTCGAAGTATTTGTTGCAGCAAGTGAATCTTGTGTGTTCTGTCGAGGACGAGGCGGAATGAGAAAACGCATAAAAATGCAAGTACGTGTGCTGGAAAGAAAAGTAGAAAAGAAAGAGTAGAAGCGAAGCTGTATGTGTGGAAAAAAGAAAAAGTACAAAGACAAAAAGGGGAATACATGGGATAGGAGAGAAACAGACAAAGAGAACATCATTCTGTTCATCCGTTCGTCAATTCGTCCCATCCCGTTGCTCCATCTCCCGGTACACAAAACCAACGCAAATTCTCTCTGTATGCAAGTATGCACCGTCAACCGGCGCGGCAACGGCGGTGGCGGCGGCGCGCGACATATCGTGCATGTGTACAAGTGTGTACTTGGTGTACTTGATGTGCGTATCGATACATTGTACTTACGTGCAAACATGCGAGCTTACGGTTGGAGCAGTCAACGGAGGCAAGGAAGAATGCGCCTAACTAGGTGCTCCTAGCACGCGTCACGCTTCTCACAACGATGCCGACAACACTACGGTGTGCGTAGTACGTATCAGTACGGAATGTTCTACAGTTGACGTCGTCGATGTTTGATCGTCGATCGGTTG
>Ga0157364_1008555_pt1 | contig 10599 bp, 6 predicted proteins | sample AttsexASBM2_FD_111476 | JGI IMG/M metagenome (GOLD analysis project Ga0157364, IMG submission 111476) | Fungus gardens microbial communities from leaf cutter ant in Ribeirão Preto, State of São Paulo, Brazil - Atta sexdens ASBM2 | ecosystem: Host-associated > Fungi > Mycelium > Unclassified ... | reverse complement strand
GCAACAGTAAAGGGCATTTCTCTGGGGGTAACTTCTTTTATAATTAAATCCACTTTTCTATCTTGATTTTATAGGGTTTGCATGTGTTTTAACACATTTATAAACCGTTTAATTTATAATCAAGAAATTAAGGAATCAATTAAAGAATTCAGGGATTCTAAATTTTTTAAATTTTTGGATATAATCTGCTTTTTCATATCGACTACTCAATTTCACTCGGTACTTTTCGAAATAGACATCTGAATGATAAATAGCCGGAAATTTTTACAAAATTAGTTTCTATTTTTCATATGAATTATTCATCCAATTGCAATGCAGAAACGCCGAAGCGAGATTGTTCTCGTAATTTCTCGTTGTTTCTATCGCGAACAATCGTTATCGTGGTTATACACTGATGCATCGGCGAGCTATACGCGTAATCGTGATAATTGTAAGGCGGCAGATATTTTTAGCCTCGCGTCGTGTTGCACTCAGTCGCCTCCGCGACCTTCCGATCTTGACACTGAGACTTCCTTTTTCTATCGCTTTTTTTTTCTGCGAGCATTACGCGTGTCGCGTCAGCGAAGGAACGTTACCTGTTCGCCTGCCGGTTTCTTACGAAACGACCGGATGAATCAGATATGGAGATATATAAATGCGCCTAATTATGCGGCATGCTGAGTCGGAAAAAAGACCATAAGAGATAAGTGTAACGACGTGGGATCGAAACGATCTATATTCGTTTGTGACAAATGAGAACAGAAAAGTAGAGAATTCACAGATTCTCTGTTTCATCAAGACAAGATTTCTTTCTTGTCTTGATTTTCAAGATAAGAAATTTCGTTTTTCTTATCTTGACCATTTCTTGACATTATATTTCTTGTCTTGAATTCAAGAATCTTGAATTTCTTGATTTTTTAAGCAGGACCTTTGTGGCTCTTTGACTTCGTCGCGTCGTAAGAGATAATAAAAAAACATAAGTATAAATTGAATGTCGATTCGTCTCGTAGTTTACTATATTTAAATTCATGGTTTAAAAGTGTTTTTATACTGTCTATTATGCACAAATCTATTAATAAAAATTAAAAATATTTCTCAAATTATCATTTTTAATATCATGAAGATTACTGCCAAATACAATTATTTCAGATTATTAGATATAATTATTATTATTATTACTATATATTTTAATCATTCCTGATTTAATTGATACTATTAGTAGAAATACGTAAATGTTATACATAATATACTTTTGCAAATAATTTCGCAATATTGATTTTATATATATTTCTTTACATAAATGTAAAGGTTAATATGAGCATAATTTAATTTGGTTAGATCAGGGACTTCACTTTTTCATTAATCGATTTACACTCTGCTCATATGTTATTTTGTTATTTAATGAAAATGTATGAATATACATTTCTATATTATATAACCTGTTATAAATATCAATAAATACAAAAATATTGAAACGTAACATATTCAAAACTTTTCACATCAGAAATAAAATAATAAAATATTAAAATAATAAAATATTAAAAATAAAAACTGTCAAGGAAATTCAAGAAATTTCTTAACTTAATGTCAAAAAATCTTGATAAAAATTTCTTGTCTTGTCTTGAAACCAATTTCCAATTTCTTGTTTTGATCTTGATTCAAAATTTCTTGAATTTCTTGCTCTTGAAACATCAGATTCTCTCAGACTGCGTTAGCCCGGATCTACAACAGATTTTTAAGTTTTAAGCCAGAAGGAGTGGACGAATCACAATCAATTATTCTCCTCTCATTTGATTGCAGTTGATCAATTTCTTATGACTTAAGGCTTAATGCCCGTACTATTCATAGTCAGGTCTTATATTTAAGACTTCCTTAAATTTATCTTCACATGCTCTACGAATTATTTCATTGGTATTTCATTACTAAGCATCTAAAGATACATTTAAGGAAGCCTTAAGTATAAGGTCTGATTGTGAATACGGGCATAAATCATCTATTGTAGATCCGGACTTACGCGTTTGCATGCAGAAAAGCAGCATGCATTTTTGTCGAAAACGCAACCTCATCGGTTGATGCAGTATCACGCCAACCTTCGTGTCATCCTTATCAATAATTACATGACGGAGCTCGTTCAATCATATATTATCGCAGAAACATAAAATCATCGGCAACTGAAAAACAATGTCATTCGGGGATATTTGCGCGAAATAAATAGAGAGAGAGAGAGAGAGAGAGAGAGAGAGATTTAATTTATTACACGCTTTAAGATGGCATTCTCTCAAAAAACTTAAATCATTGGATTAAATATTGGAACATTGAATTAAAGAATACATATTTACGTTGGATCGAAAGCATATATAATAGAATATAATTTAATTATAATTATAATTATAATTATGCTGCAGAAAAAGAAGAGGAAGAAAGAGAGAGAAAGAGAGAGAGAGAGAGAGAGAGAGAGAGAGAGAGAGAATGACATGCGAAAGATAATGCGTGTTTTTTAGTGGAAAGCGAAAACGCAAACGCGATAACGCAACAGACGGCAGACAAAATGCGTCAAGACACACAAAGACAAAGTACGGACAGGGATTAAATTAAGAACGCCAGAGAGAGCATAGGAAAACGACCTGAAGGGTTGCTTTCTCGCGGAAATGAAAAATGCGAGACGCTACTTTAATAAGTAGCTGAGAGTGAGCAGGATAGAAATATATTCGAGAGAGAGAGAGAGAGAGAGAGATGGCGCAAATAACGACGATTATTTGGCAAGAAGTTACCCGCGGTGTCGCACTCGCAGGCATTGTAATTACGTGATTTCGACGTACTATGGACGGTTTTCACCCAACTTCCTCGTTTTCACCAGCTCTTGTGCTGGGGCTCGTTCTACTTTCCCTTGAACTCTCGAAGTCTGACCCATGCCTACGTAAACTAAATCGAATATCCCGATCGTTCTGATGCCTGGTTTATGTTACGGTCTTAATCTTAGTCTTGAAATTAGTCCTAACTTAATCTTAAGGACTATAGTTAAAAGATAGGAACTTTCTTGAGACTAAGATTAAGACTATGGTTAAGACTGGGGAAGCATAAACGACCTTATATTTTTTGTTGCTAACTTTTAAGACTAAGATTAAGACCGAAGCTTGAACAAAGTATGACAAAGAGATATTGATCTAGGGCTCGTTTACATCCCTCTAAACACGAATCCCTAAAGCGATAACCAAAGTGACAGGAAAAAAAAGAATCCTGCCTTTGTCTGCCTTCAATCTTTTGTGTTAAAGTAGTATTGAAAAAAATAATCTTTTCAGGAAGATAATTTGTCTAACGATAATGCAATATCCAAACACATGGCGTTTTTGCCTCTCACTTCTAATTTACACCTGTTATTTATTTATTTAGGTATCGTAATTCGTTTATCCAATTTAGAATAACAGTTTTTATTTGTAGTAGTTTACTTTTTTTAAAATTAAAATAATGGATTTATATATTCCGTGAATGACATCTGCGCGTCTAACATTTCCTCTTATTGGCGAAACATCTCGCTGTTCCGCTTATACTTTCTAACAGCAAGCCACGAACGCTTTCTCACAAAACGGAGTGACGGAGTTACGATAAAATTGTTTGTCTCTCTCTCTTTCTCTCTCTCTCTCTCTTCCTCTCAACCCCCCTCTCCTCTTACTGTCTTTTTGTCCTGAATAACGACTCTCCCCTCGCTCGATCTGGCGATGCCTTCGGTAATATCTAGTGCAAAAGCAACGTGGGAGTAACTGCAACGTTGGAAGTGAAAGTTACGGCGCGCCGAACGCACGAATGACCGAACGGAGAACGCGATTCGCTCGAAAAGTCGAGTCTCGACGCGATTCTCTCCTTCTCTCTTTCTCGCGAAATCGGAGAAATTCACCGCACGAAAGTACGCCGTGCGAGAGAAAAAACCGGGGAATTCTGACGATATAATAATACGGTAATGCCGGATGCGCCTTCACTCGATTCATCATACGTTTCCCGAATTTTCAATTAAAGCAGGAAGCAGAATTGTTTGTTCAGTGTGTGGGATTCACCGCATTTTCTAGAGTGCAAGACTTTTTATTTCATTGAAAGCGGCCACGCCGCTTCACTGCTTACGAACCAAAGTTCTTGTATTTAATCTACAGTCGAGAGAATCAACTTTAACAACAAACTTCTCAGAAACTAAGACTCACTGATCCTTTTACACTTTTAGTATTAGAGGTGTGAAATCAAGCATTTGTGAAATCGAATCGAATCGAATTGAAATTTTTCGAAACGAATGAAATTTTAATTAAATTTTCCCGGATTTATATAAGCTAATTTAAAAAAAGATTTATATAAGCTAATTTAAAAGTATTTTTAAAAAGTATTTATTTTTAATAACGTTTCAGATTTTTTTTAATAAATGAAAAATAAATTATCTTCAATTTGCAAGTATATAAAAAAATATTATAAAAAATAAATAATATGATAAAAATATTTTAAAAAGACACCTTCTAAAAAAAAAAAAATAAATAAACGTTTTATTTCTGACAATTCTATAACTAACTGCATTCAGAAGTCTGAACCATTCAGATAGTATGATTCTTTAGTATGATTATTTCTTCCTTTTAATTCTTCGCTAGATTTAAATATATATTAAATAAATCAATTGTAATAAAGAATCACTGAGCGGCTTTGTCCTTTCAATGCAGCCAATTAGAGTTCAATGATAACCAACGCGATGCGGTATATAAATAAGCGCACGCGCATGCACGAGAATTAATTCATGATTGGTCGCAAAGGAGAGGGGAGAATCGTGCATAAATTAAGCAAATAAAATAAGCGATCGATTCGAAATTTTGAACTTTTCGATCTTTCAGATTCGGCAATGAAACGAATTCGAATTATTCGCATACCTCTATTTAGTAAATCAATCTTTTCTTTCGAATAAGCTCATTTCGTTTGGCATTTCACAGTTTTTGTCATCTCCTTATCGTAATTATGATCAATACTTTTGTAGACTCTCCTATTTTAAGATCGATTTTTCATTATTTCTGGTTAACTTGTGATTAGGCTTAATCTGATGTTTTATCATGGACGAAGTCCATTAAACTTAATCATAAATTAACCAGATAATGAAAATCCTTAATTGAGGAAATATCGATTCTAAACTGCTTGTATCATTTACTTTAGATTGCACAAATGCTGAGATATTCTCTTTATCTGGCGGCAATAAACAATAAGAATTTTATCATACACTGAGAACAGAGAAACCTATTTAGTTGAATCAATTAATTAATTTCTTGTTTGGATGAGCAAATAAATCCTTGGTTGATGCAATAAAATAATTTTGTTGAAGCAAAGCATTTGGTTTTGTGATTTGTTTGCCCATATTCAAACAAGAAATTAATTCATTCAACTAAATGGATTTCTCAATGTACTTTGGTAGTCATTATTCTTCATTATTATTTTTATTATTTGTCACTCTGGCGAGCTCACCTTGTGAAAAGGTGCTTTCGACGCGACAGAAGCGTGAATCTCTTCGCATCGCGAAAGCCAGGTGGACTCGCCAAGAGTTCATTCGATTCAGTTCCCGTTTCCTGGTTGGTCGGGTCGCCCGATAGCGTCCGATGAACCTGCGAGGCTAACGTACTTGGCTCGCCTTCCAAGCGAGTTCCGTACTTGGCACCGCACGTGAGCACTATCGCGTGTCCTACGTACCTTCCTCCTTCATCCTTGCTCTTCCTTCTCTACCTGCGTTTCTCTTTCTGTCCTTCTCTCGTCTTTCTCTAGCTCTCGATGACTTTTTCTCCAGAGAACTCGATTTTAACAGATTCGTAATAATTCAATGAACAACAGTCGAGTCGTCATCGTGAGACGAATCCCCTTCGTCAAAGTGATGCCTTTGTTACGCATATTTAACAAATATAGCAAACAGAATGATACTGAAAAAAAAAAACATGTAACACGCAGAGAGAAAAAAATTGTTATGAATTATATGATACGCTAATCCCATGTAATCCTATTACATGACAACAAATTCTATTTGTAAATGTAGGGATTGCAAAATTATTTGCAGGTGTAACAATATACTTTATTTTTTTGTACTTGCTAAATTATGTGCAACAAATATCAAATATTTGTCAAATGTGTTTTCTATAAAACAAACGAATTTGACAAATTTTGCAAGCCTTCTGTGTTTGTAGCAGAATTATTTTTTTTCGTGCAGACAGATCATTATGACATCAAAATAGCTGCGAAATGATCATTTTTTAATCATTATGATTCATTTTAACATCAATTTAATTTGTTCTGCTGGATGTATGATCTTTTTTTTATTTGGGTTATAATGACTTCCGCTCCCACAATAACATTTTCTTGCTTCCAAGAAACTTTAGCTCTCTTATTTCTAATTTCGCAAATTTAATAAAAATTGTACATTTCTTATAAACTTTTCGAAATATTACAAAATAATATACTATATTCTAATCAATTATAATTGATTTACGCTACATGTTTCTTTAAATTAGACCCTCTTCAGATGTTTATTAAATACAAAGATGTTACCATAATCTAATAGATAAGAACAGAGAAAAGAAATATATCATAAATGCATGTTATGAGAACATTATTTATGATGTATTTCTTTTCTGTTCAACACTGTTAGATTATGGTCTGTTATAGCGTAATTCAATTATAATTGATTAGAATATAGTACATTACTTTATAATATTTCGATTTTTTAATATATAATATAATTTTGTAATTGATTCTTATATACTCTTTCATTATATTTTTATTTCTTATTAACATCAAGAATCCTTTTTATTATTGCTAATTTTTCCACCGAAATAGTGTCGAATGCTCGACAGTGTCCCGGGAATTAATTTTCCGATATCGTTCGGGTTGAATCCGCGGGATTCGCGGGATTCAATTATAGTCACATTGCAATATCGCTTTGCCAAGTGTCGAACGCAGGTCCCCGTCGCCCGTGCATTACGGGCCGATCCAATAAGCTCCTCTGTCCCGGCATACGTCCAGAAATATGAAGAGGGGTCGACGACCCCCATGACGTAACACGAACACGCGCGCACAATTAACGACAGGCCGCGTGTGTACTTCAGTACTTACTGCGTACAACGCGGCGGGATGACTCGAAGCTATCGCTCGGTGTATCCACCCGAATTAACTCCTACCAGACTGTAATGTCTCTTTTTTTCTTTCCTGTTACAGACTTGCGGTGAGCGACTGTGCGCCTCAGACGTCGCGGGTCAGCTCGAACCTGCACAGCAGCAGTAGTATGGCGGTGAGCCGCGTTCCGAGCCCGCCACCGCCGGAAGTGAACACCCCCGTGGCCGAGAATTGGTGTTACACGCAGGTACGTTTCGTCGTTGGTGGTTCATTGTCCTCCGCTGGCGCTTCGCCGCGGTTTAACGATCGATTCACCTGCGCCGAAATTCACCCAGTCACCGTGAGCGGCGGAAATTGTTAGAGACGGGACATGGCAGATTACATCATTATATTTACATTATTATTTATCCCTTATTTTATGTCGCTCTGTCGGCGATTTTATCATTTCAATCTAAATTGAGAGACTGCTTGAAAATATAGCATAATGTGTACATACAATTTTAGATACGTAACAATGTTACGGTAATAGGATCAATTTTAAAACATGCTAAAAGAATATTTTTAGAACCGTCTGACATCCCTGAGGAAATAATCTTAGATATAAATGTCTGAAATTACTGTCCTTCGTAAATTACTGTTGAGCAGTATGAATTCTGAACCGTGTTCTTCTGGAAGCTAGCTGTTTTTAAGACCATGTATTCTTAGACAGGATGCAATTTTGCGTCATCCTCTTATACGTACGTGGTATATATTTATCCTGATGTCGAATCGGAAGAACTTATTTCCGGACCGTCTGTGAATACAATCTCAAACAGATACTTAATAATAAATAACGAATTCTATATTTGCATTTCTAAAAATCACGTATCGAAAAATATTTAATTTTAAATACGAAGCGCCACTATAGTCTGAATGTCTGAATTAAGATATTGAACTATTATATATATTCATATAAATGAATTAATTTCAGAAATTAAATTTTTCGCAATAAATTTATTACAGTTTTTTAAGATTAAATTTGGGAAATTTGGGGGGATTATTAATATTTCAGATTGATTACATTGAAAGTCCGACAATCATATTGGCTCGCAATTATCATTTCTGAAATTAATTCATTTATATGAATATATATAATAGTTCAACATCTTAACATTCAGACTGTAGTGACATTTTGTATTTAATGTACTTAATATAAACGGTCTTGTTTCCAATTTTATTGAAAAATATTTATATACTCATAGATAAGATTTCTGGATTCAGTGCTGTTACTTTTCGATGAAATAGGAAGAATCGTATTTATTGTTGAAAAAGAAATATTTTACTCTTAAATTCAGATTTAAATGATCTAAAAATGCTAATCTCATTAATTTTCTCGGAAAGATTTAAATTAGGTAATAAAAATTTGTTGATCTAAAGGAAATCTGTTTAGTGTTGCACTGGAAAAATCTAAAAAATTTCTGAAAATGGATGAATTTTCTGGTTAAATTTATTAGAATTCTAGTTGAGATAATCGGAATTCTGGTTGATACAATATTTCTGGTAAAATCTACTAGAATTCTTATTTTTACTCTAATAAATTTAACGAGAAAATTCTGATTTGTTCATTTTCCATCAGAAAAACTATTTAATCCGACCAAACTATTTTTCTCAATGTACAAAAGAGTTTGTAGAATATGAGGAAACTTGCATTAATCTCGATTCAAAATCTTTTTTGTAATGGAATGAAATAAAGATTCTTTACGAATAAAATAAAGATTCTTGACAAAAATACAGATATTTATTTAAGATAATACATTGTTTTATCATACTGCACGGAAAAAAATATTTGATTGAATTAACTGGAATTCTGATGGAAGATGAACGATCTAGAATTCTAGTTAAATCTATCAAAATTCTGATTAAAATAACCAGAATTCTAATAAATTTAATCAGAAATCTAGTAAAAACTAAAATTCTGAGTCGTTTATTTTCCACCACAATTATTCCAGTTAACTCAATCAAATATTGTTCTCCGTCTGCATAAGAAGTTGCGATTAAGATTAAGTAGAGAAACAACATCTTTTGTCTCGTTATCACAAATCCTTTTCGAAAAAACTCACGGGAAGCCTTTCGATTGGCAGAACGTTTTTTCCTCTACACACCAACGTTATTCTCCAGAAGAATTTAGGAGATAAAGGCAAAGAGTAGGAGATAAATTTTTCAATGGTGGATCGTGGGCCATCCGAGTTCAATCGCCGGGCGAATTCAACGCGTATCTCGCGCGAGCCACGGTTGGCACGTAGACGCGGGTAGGGACGAGAGAGAAGAAAAAAAAGAGGAAGGTTCTCTCTCTCTCTCTCTCTCTCTCTCTCGGAGAGAGACGCGGAGAATCCGCGCCGGTGGATCGCCGGCGCGTGAGAGCACGCGCTCCTGGCGCTCTCATTCTATTTTTACTGCGCTCGTCCCCCTCGCGCGATGTGAACGACCTGTGCAACTAGATATCTCTCGTCGCTCTCCTCCCGTCCTCCTGCCGTGTGTAGGTCTCCCTCGCGGCCGACGCGACGTGACGGTCGCGGAAACGTTCCGCGATTCTCGCTGCAAATCTGCGCGACCACCGTATCCTCTCCCCCTCGTCTTCCGCTGTTATTTCCGCTTCGCGCGCCGCACCGCGCCGTGCCGATTCGGGATGGATCGCCGCTGGAGTTGCGACTCGTGGCGATTCGCGTCCCCACGCGTCGACGCCCTGAATACCGTGAATAAATGGATAGAGGTTCATTATCAGCCTGGACAAGTCTTCCCCTCCCGGCTCGAGGAGATCCGCAACAATGGACAATTGTCCGTTGACAGGGACGGTACATTGAGAGGAAAAAAAAAATAGTCGTGGTAATTATAAAGTACAACTCTAAAATTTAAATACTTGCAACTACACTGAGAAAAATGATCTGGTTGAATTAAATAGTAATTCTGGTGGAAAATGGACAAGTCAGAATTTTCTGATTAAGTCTACTAAAATTCTAGTTGAGATAAGTAGAATTCTGATTGATATAATTATTCTGGTAAAAATAAGAATAGAAAGAATTTCTAGTAGATTTTAGCAGAAATATTGTATCAACCAGAATTCCTTGTTTTTTGGTTGTCTCAAGAGATAAAAGAAAGCTCTAATAAGAATTCTAATAAATTTAATCAGAAAATCCTTCGTTTATTTTCAATCAGAATTTTTTTTCAGTGTACTTTTAAAGTACTTTTTAAAGTAAATAATAGTTAATAGTATAATAAGAAGTAAAGTAGTACTGAATACTACAAAAATATAGTATAGTACTATAAAAATATTAGTATGCAGTATTACTTTAGTTCTTGTTACTTTCTAAAACTAGTTGCAAGTACTTCAATTATTAAAGTTGTTAATTTAATAATTGTCAAAACTATATTTTTCTTGTAAAATTACGCTAAGAAAAAAATATAGTCAATTTTAATAAATATTTAGTTGAATACTGCCAACTAAACATTTACTTACAGTAAATAAATATTTGT
>Ga0157364_1008553_pt1 | contig 10600 bp, 6 predicted proteins | sample AttsexASBM2_FD_111476 | JGI IMG/M metagenome (GOLD analysis project Ga0157364, IMG submission 111476) | Fungus gardens microbial communities from leaf cutter ant in Ribeirão Preto, State of São Paulo, Brazil - Atta sexdens ASBM2 | ecosystem: Host-associated > Fungi > Mycelium > Unclassified ... | reverse complement strand
ATAATTTTTTATATTTTATTTTTTTTCAGAACTATCATTATTAGAAATTTTCAATAAATATTAATAGCTGTTTCAACAGAAAAGAATTGTAAAATTAGTTTTTATTCGAGTCGAGTCCGATCTCTGTTCTAGATGTATCAATTATTGACACAGAAATGACCCAGTTATCGACATTCTTTATTTGCTTGCATCTCTATTTATTAATTCGACTATGATGACTACCTATGATGATTACTGGTCCGTCTAGATAATAACAATTACGAATCTGATTTTTTTATTTGGATTTTGGATACATTATTATTCGATTTAGAATTTTTTTCGGAACTTAATCCCAGTAATTGACAGATATGGCGATTACTCGAAACGACTATACTTCGGTGAACCAGTGCTTGTCACGTAAAAAAATCTATGAAATTTGTATGAAACAATTTGTGATGGTGTACGTAAAACTGCGATCTCAATTTATAATGCGAAGCTCAATTTACCTCATGCAAGTTGCCAATACTCCAAAATCACACGAAATGTCAAACAGTGTCTCTTAATCTCACAATGAAGCATTTGATCGAAATCACACATAAACTCGGTTGTTGCACGTATTCAATTTAATCAATAGTGAATTCGTATATTTACGAGAATCGTAATGTAACACAACATTGTAAATATTTCCTTGGAACTAATAAAAATAACAGCCTTACGATCAATAGAAAGCACTAAAATACGTCTTTAATATGTGAACTTGGCGATTACTAGTACCTTGATAATTTCTGGACCAATATCTTAATTTTAAAATAAAAAAAGTCAGAATTTATTGGCATTATTTCTTCTTTAATTAAAATTCTATTATACATTTCAATTCCAAAAGGAATAAAATTTGAGAAAAGTAAATAAATGATATACATATATTAATTATATATTAATTATATATTAATTATCCATTACGTAATATCTATTTATCATCTGTCACTAGATTATGGATTAGCATTGTAAATTAAATAATGTTAATCAAAATCAATGTCGCAATTATTTTTATCGGTTTGAATAACAAGCTTCAAGAATAAAGTGCTTAATTAATATAGAAATATTAATTTGAATTTATAGCATGATTTCTCAAATGAAATTCGTAACTAACAATTATCTGCTATCAATTTGCAAAAATAATTAGTACGATTTAAGCTTTATCAAGAAATCACAATGGAAACTTATCAATACGGTCATGAAAGCGATTTATGTTATCCTGGTTGAAAATCCATATTGGAAGGAACGGCCAATGAATCAAGCATCCGGTAGTGATTTACAACCTTACGAGGATGGAGGCGACGCACTTTTCCCATGGGGTTAAGGGGAGACCATAAACTTCGCAGTATACTGCACTACACTGGAACTTTATGGACGTTATACGCAGATCTATCACGATCAACGGATTTCCGGAGACGTTTAGGATCACTATCCTAAGCTCGATGTGCACTGTAACTTAAACGTGCGTGCGCTGAAAAGCTGTGGTTCATAAGAGCCGAAAGAGTTTTTTTTTATATCGGTAACGCATTGAAGTCTGGTAATAATTCTTGATAATGCTATTTTATACGCTCAATAATGTAATTTCAACAGAAATTTGATAGCATAACAAATCACTGTGAATATATCCTACTTAAATAACATTATTAATATCATTACTTAATAATATTATATTGTTGATAACATTATTCATTTTGCTACACGATTTATGAATAGTCATTTTCGATCTTTGCCAACCAAATCTTTTAGCAAAAGTTGGCTATCACGCATTGAAAGAAAAGATTGGCTGAATATGACATAGCATTTTTAGCCGCAGTAGCCAACTTTTGATTGTTAGTCTATCGAAATCGTATACTGACATTGCGCATAGCTAACACAATTAAAAATTGATTGCTGCAGACAATTAAAAATACTATGTCATATTTTAGCATCTAAATTGTAGCAGCAGCCAATCTTATCTTTCAGTGCGTCACAATTTTTTTAAAAAGCATCAAAGGAGTCATTTTTCTCAATTCATTATAATTTTATATTAATTATGTGTTGTATTACTTTGTGTTAAATTAACATAAAAATTTGAATGGATCATTTAGGACACGTAAAATGTGTTACATTTAACCAATTTTCCAACTGTGTAAGAATAAAATATGAGAAAGAATCTTATTTTCTATTAAAGCGGATCTTGATGCTTAATATATAATAATATTTAAATTTACAAATACACTTTTCAATTTTATAAACTACGTTCTACGTTAGTTTTATACATATGTTTGCACAATATTATACTCATTAATTTTATGTGTATGTAGAAAACATTACAATTGCTTAAATTTTATAACTGTTAAAAATATAAAGCGATATTTATATTTTGAAAAAAAGATTTTTCGTGTACAAAATAGGTATATGTACAAATACATAGGTATATGTACAATAAATACAAAATTATTATTCTTTAAGGAATGATTACGCATACAGTTCACGAATAGCCCGACGGAAAAGTTGGTACGGTGTTATTGATAATAGAGTGTAATGAAATTATTTCGGAACTTCCTTTGAATGTACTTGCATTCGCTATTAAGGCGAGACGGGAGTTTAAGTTTAGATATGGATGGAGGGAAAACTCTCTCTTCTCTCTTGGTGTATTCAGATCTTACGCGAGAGGAAAACGGACGCCAGAAGGGTGGGAATACATGGATAAGCGCAAAGCTGGCAACTAAGCTGGAATATACAAGACACGTGGTGAATATGTTCAAACATGATAATAATCATAATGTCTCTATTATCCCAGAAGATGAAGCTCCGTACAGACCATTGCAGGTTTACGAGGCGGCATTTATCGTGCATTGTAATATTATCACGTCGGGAACAGACATAAACATGATTAATCGCATTGATCAAATACACTGTAATATATATGTATTTCAAACTCTATCACATGAAATTTTCACTTAGTTGATGAAGATAAAACTAATGAATAACAAATTACGTATTAATTTATCAACATATATTTTTTTCTTTTTGACTGTTGATGCATTTTAACCGCAAATATCTTTATATTTGCGGTTAAAATGAAAAGAAAAAAATAGGTAAAAGTAAGAGAGAAAAAATTGTCCAGCGGTTGATGAGAAATACAGTGTAGGCGACCAAGGCGGAGACATGAAATATCAAGGAACAAAAAATGCCTGAGGATGTGTGGAAATACGCGGTAACCGAGAAACAGCCTCGTCCCTGCCGCATCGTTGAATTCGGCTGCAGGTGTAGATGCAGACACTTTAATTCTGGAGAGTGCATCATTTGCATCCTGGCCGTGCGACCGTTGCGCACAGGTACCATGAGTCCGGGATCAAATGGGCACCGGCGCGTTTCCCCAACAGTCAGATAGATGCGGACAGCGTGTTGTCGTACCCTTTTTTTTCTCCCTTTTCTCACGTCGTCGCACAGCAGATACGGATAAAGAGAGAGATGGTCGGCGAGAGGGTTCCGGAAACAGACGGTGAAAGATAAAAATCCCGTGTTTCCCTCGCTACAAAGCTCTCGTATGAGGCAAGTTTATTCGCACGAAGAAAAGAACGGAATATCTTTTGAGCAATGCGAAGCTCGAATGTGATTCTCTTTCGTTGAAAGATTATATAGTATGATGGAATTAAAATGTACTGGACAGTGTTTTAATGTCTTTTCCGGTTTAGCTTCAAGAACGAATCATATATTGTACTTACGACAATGTATGAGAGAAAAATTGTACTTTTGTTTCTTATTACCTTTGCTTTTCACAAGTCAGAACTGTATCACTATTTTATACATATAAATTATTTTCTACATTTAATAAAAAATTATAAAGCCCTATCTTTTGAACGCGTTATAATTTTTTTGAAAAAATTTATTTCGGGTTCAGAAGTTATGGGACTGATACGAATAATCAAGAGCGATAGAACCCTTACTATGAAAACCAAGACCAGACTCATTATCGGGAAAAAAAGCGACGATCGAGGCTTCACCGCAAGTCCGGATATCATTGCGATAAAAGGGAAGCGGTTACGTACTTGGCACTCGAAGGTCGGTATTAAGCGAAACGACGGTGGTGGAGATAGGAAATGGCAGCGGAATGGTTGCACCAAGCTGCACACACGAGCGGGACCGACGGCATTGTTGGGCGCGACCACGCTTTTATTGTCGGCATTCTAGACGAACAATAAAGCTTCTGTTCCACATTTCGCGCTTATCGTCACATTCATATCGATTCAGGTACCTCGTTTGTCGCTAATGGAGCGGCACGTCAACCTCAGGATCTACTGAACCCCTTCCGAGAGCGAGAACTTAACAGCCTCGACGTTACTGCTCGCTATCGCCTTCCGCTCAGTCTGATGACGTTGCGGAAAACGGAATTCGAAGCCTTGACCTCCCTCACATTGTTCCCCACGGTCATTTAAAGAGCTAGAGTCACTTAATAGCGATTCGTCCCTTGAGCGATTGCCCATCGGATGGCATACTTTAATGGCAAGTCCTAGATAAAGATAGAAGATAAAATGAAAATTTAGTCCTCTCATACGTATGTAATATACTTGCGTATAATGAAGATAATGTAGTGCCGAACTGTAAAAATAATTATATATTCATACATAATATTTTTATAGACATCTACAAATTAGATAAAACATGTTTTATTATTTTATTAAGATATATTATTTTTTCTTTAAGAATACTTGTACATGCACAGTTTAAAAAGAAAGAAAAAAACAATTTCCTTTTTTTATTTTAAATTATTTTAAAACTATGTCCATCTAACTACTTAACACCGTTTTTAAACGTCCTTTTTGAGACTAAGTTTTTAAAAAGAGGACATTAATGATAAAGATACTAAAACTTTTAAAACCCACTACTTTCTTCTCCCAAAAGAGACTTTGAAGTGACATCAAACGACATTCTACATCAAGTGACATTTTAATCTTCACTGTTAGATATCAAAGGCGCAGCGGTAACACAATCTTTCAAGTTAAATAACATTTTGTTATTTTTAACCTTTATGTACGAGAAAATGTAAATCAATTCATTTCTATGGTCAATTTCGAAGTAAACAATTAACGTTCTATTAACATTTGCATTTAGTAAATAATAAACTAAATTTGAATCAAATTTAATGCACTTTCTTGAGTTAAATTATTGAACTTTGTTGCTTTAATTAAATTAATGACATATTGAATAGAAGCAGTAGTGATTTATAACAATGATTGATGAAAATAACTCAAATTGACTATAATTTGATATTCCAAATTTAATAATGTTTATCGGAGTAACTTATTTCGAAAAAGCGAATGCACAAAGATCTGGCAAATAATTTACAGTGATATTATGATATATTCGAATAACTGAAAAATAAAAAAATTATTATATGTATAAATATTTCGTAAGTTTAAATATACATTTTTTGAGTCTTAATTACTAGATTAATTGATATATTATATCAAAAAATGGCAACTTCAATGAAATTCATTTATCTACATTAAAAGATGCCAATAAGAAAGTAAAATAATTATGTTGTAATATAAGTTAAATTACTATCGATCTTAAATATTCTGCCACATCATTTTTCCCTTTATTATATCCCTATACACAATCCCTATACCATACCGATATCGTTCGCATACGCTTTTATCGGCTACATTTGCAATTTTGTATTAATGCTACTTATCGAAATATAATACGCTTCTCAGCTTATCTATTTGGTAATGAAGGAGATAAGTTATTTACCATTACTTCGCTTTATTGGTATTGTATCTTATCTTGCTGTATTATTATAGTTCCCATATTATAAAGTGAAATATCACAACAGATTTGATTACGAATGAAAATGTTGCAAGTTCTGCGTTTTACTCGAAGAAACATTTCAAAATGACCCAGCGCAATGGGCGTAATAACAGAACGTATACGAAACCGCCATTCTTCATAAATATTAATTTCACGAAATGATCGTAGGAACAAAATAACCATCACATAAACGAAACGTACGTATATGCACGTATACATGTCTCCCGAGCGTTTAATGAGTTAGTTAATTAATTACGAGTGAAAAACTGTTTCGGCGCGAATTAAAAATGCGAGCGTCCGCGCGATAATTCATGACAGAGCGTACATCTCGCACGTTCATAAGCTCTCGGGGAAGACAATCATATTTTCTCTCGATTTATTTCACAATAAAAGGGAGAAGGGAGAAAATACATGTTCGAGTTATATGCCGCTATCGCGCGAGAAGATACGACTGACGCGGATTCGTGTTTTAATATTTTCCGCGGTCGTTATATATAAATCAACGTACTAATTTATTCCTTTAATTAACCGCATTAATCGGGCTAGCGCGCGTTATTTAGCGCTCTGATTCTCCCGTTCGCGGTTAAAACCGCGTTCGCATCGCGGAGGATCGTAAAAGCACCGGAAACGTACTAACGCAAACCTCATCCTTGCGCGCGTATAATAAAGAACAAATGTACAGAGAAAATGCGCGATAAAAACAATTACCTTTGTGGAACACCGCCGCTGGTGCTGGCCGCTTTACCCCGCTCTATCTCGTTCTGCACATTTTCCGGATGGACGAGGAAAATCAAAGAAGCAAAGGCAATTTTTTTTATCTTATCTCGTAAGCGACATTGATGTCGGAAATATGACGGACATAAACGGCAGAGAAGTCTTTTTCACGCTGTCCTTTTTTGTTCCTTTATGCACACAATAATCAAATTGCCGGTGACATAATTCAAGCGGTAGAATGTCCATAATCAATAAACAGGCAAAATAACAGAAGTTACTTACTAAAAAGAATTTTAAAAATAATAAATACACACATAGTGACATTTTTTTTCACCCTTTTTTCACTAAGGAAAAAAGCAATCCTCGAGAATTGCTGATTGAAAGGCTGTCCAGAGAGAGCCGTAAATATCTTTAATAACTGATGTATTCAGTACTGATAATGGAAAACTACTTTTTTACATATGCATGTGTATGAAAAAAATCCGAATTAGAAGCACGTTAATCCAGATTATAACCTTTTCGCATTAATAAGCTATAGGATTTTCACGATATGCTCCACTAAATAATAGGAGACAATGCAGTATATAATCTTTATGCAGCAAGTACGATTCATTTTTCTACAATTGTTCTACAAATTGATGCCTCTCATGCGCCAATCGACCATCATCTTCGAACCCTTCGCGTCAATTTGCACGTAGATTCCACATTCGCCGTCACAATCTTCGGAAATGACCGTGCTAATCGCAACAGCTATTAATTACGGAAGCTTGGAGAGCCGATGAGAGTGGAATAATCACGCCCTCGCTTTGTTGCCGCACGGTTTGGTGTTCCGTCGGCGGGCTTAATTTCTTCGATGCTACCCCAAGCACGATCAGGATCCGACATCGAAACTGCCGAACCGTTCCACAATTCCGTCATTATCCGCTCGCTACTAATAGCCTCCGTTGCGCTAATTGGGCCTTCGATGCGTCAACCGTGTTAATCGCTCTGATAATGTCATCATTAAAACAACACGAGAGCCACAATATACGAAAGGATCGTGTACCTGTACTTTCCAACTACTACTTTTTCTTATGTTCTCCATGACCATCGTATTTTCACAATTGAGCAAAGATAGTTGACAATTATGTCGTTCTGTGATTCCAAAAAAATGTTTTTATTATTTCGTTTTTTATTATATTCTCTCTCTAAAATGTACTTAGGAAAGTTTAGGAAATGCCATGCAAAGATACTAAATAATAATCATAATAATTACAAGACTTTTTGATACTTTTCCTATAACGTTAACGATATTGTTAAAACAAACAGATAAGAAACAAAGTTATTGAATATATGAAAATGGCGAAATTTTTTCACGCTTTTTATCCGCCATGGTAATGCAGCCATCAGCAATACGTCAAAATGCGCAATTATCGAACTTTACATCATCCGTGAATATCTTTATAGATAACGCTGACGAGTGTAAACGAATACAAAAAGAAAAAAGAGATATAGCCATATATCTTGTTCGATGCATTGCGCGCAATTATTACTTGAAAAGCGTACATTTTGACGAGAAAAGAAAAAGAAGCTATAATTAAATCAGAAATAAATATTATATAATTTATTTTTTAAAACAAATATTGTTCAACTATATTCAATTTTTTCTTATTAAATAAATAAATTAGAAATTAAATAATAAATAAATTTATTATATAAATAATATTCTTTAAATAAATAAATTAGCGCTGTTTGCTTAGGCCAATTTTCGTAATATCTCAAATCCAGCTTTTATCATTTGACAGGAAACATTGCAATTACTGCTCGCGAATAGCACTTCGAATATTCAAAATATAATCGAGATTTTCTTCCGGATTGCTCGACGGTAGCAATTAAAATTATCGAAGAAGATTAAGTAAGAGCTCCGAAGCATAACAGACAGAAGATAAGAATAAGATTTTGATCGATTCGGTGACGGAGAATCGATGGGAATATCTAGGTACGGGGATTCAACCATGAGGCTTTACCTCGTCGCTTACCTCAGTAAATCGCCCGGGAAACTTTATCATTCCTAAGGCGACGTAATCTCTCTTTTTCTCATTTCCCATCTTCCTCTTGATCGATCAGACATTGCGGCGATTTTCCACGCGCTAGCACGTTCGCATTCAGCACACTCCCATTCTCACGGGCACTTTTATTAGACGGATTAAAGACTATTAAGGACTATTTATCGAAATCAAAGGGCGATCGATTGAAATTCACTCATAGAACTTTCGGAAAATGATTAATTTGAAGTAAAGAGAGTGAAATTATTTATATTTTATGAACATAGTACAGCAAAAATATGTTTTTCGCCCAACTTGATGATTTCTATAAAATATTCAAATTTGATAATTAGATAGAAAAAGCTAAGTTTTAAACGGAATCTTTGAGAAAAACTTAAAAATTTTTTTTAAGATATTTTATATTGATAAATATAATATAATAAATATAGCTGTAACGAATTTTGTGTTATATATGTATAGATATGTATCTAGACAAATCTAGAGGGATTAACAATTGAGCGACCTGATTTAATCTGCTACATTTCATTGAGTACGAATTATTGAAATAAAAGTGTAATCGGCTAAAAACATGTAAAATTTCCAAAAATGGTTGATTTGAAGCAAAAAAAATAAGAGAGAGAGAGAGAGAGAGAGAGAGAGAGAGAGTAAAGCTTATTATTTATATTTTATGAGCATAACCCCTAGAATTTGTGTCAGGTTAACCTTATATGTTATAAGGACCCGGTTTGGTTGACGTAAGGTAATCCTAAACAAAGTACATCTAACAAAGTTTCATCAGGTTTGAGTATAGTTGTCCTTTGTAAGGTTGTATTATAAGGGCCTAGTTTGATTGACTTAAGATAATCCTGAATAAAGTATATCTATATATATATATATATATAAGAAAGTTCTCGTTAAATTTGACTTGGCTACGGTTGACCTTGTTTCTAGTACGCAGTCATGCCACAAGATGGACGAGTTATTCGTAAGAAGAAAACATCCACAAGAAGACGCATATGCAAATCGATTTGGATAATCCTCCTAAAGATTATAAAGTTCTTTCAGAGTATGCCTTCTGGACCTCTGAAATATATGTTTTTTGTTTCTTTTGGAATGTAATGCTACTCAATTAGAAATTTATTCAGGGATTTTAGCAAGTCCTGATCAGATTGATCTTATTTCATTATCAGGTCCTGATAAGAACCTAATAAGGGAACTTTATCAGGACCTGATGAGGCTATCCAACTACTGTGCTGCGTTACATGATTGATCAGGTCCCGATGAATTTATCTTATCAGGACCTGCTAAAATTCCTAAATAAATTTCTAGTCGGGATATAGCAAAAATATATTTCCTATTAAGCTTAATGATTTCTTTAAGATTAAAATTAAAATTTGATTGAAATAATTTATATTGATATTTTATATTGATAAACATAATAAGTATAATTTTAACAAATTTACACGTGTAAAGATATCTTTAGACTAATCTAGAATGACGGGATCGACAATTGAGCGACCTGCTAAATCTGCTACATTCTGCATGGAATTTTAACAAAGTACCTTTCAGAGGGATTTCTACATAGTATAGTGATTAATTCAATATCCGGACAGAGACATGTTAAACTTGTCGAGCATGAAACTTTCGCTAGTACTAAAGTTTCGACGGCGTTAATGCAGTTCGCAGCAGCAGATAAGTTCTGACCGATATAATCGAAAGTAAATCCCATTACAAGGCCTTTGGCGTCTATCGTCACCGCGCTCATTCGGGATTCCGACCAAGGAGAACCAGTTCGTTGACTTATTTAAATTGTCCCTAGTAAGTTTCGAACGGGATAACGCTGCCGGATGAATATTCAGAAGCAGATGTATACCTGCGCGTGCTCGCCGCAGGTGTCCCCAGCTATTCTGACAACTAGCTCTCCGTTTATTCCTACATTTTCACAATTTTTAAGTGTGTGTGTGTGTGTGTGTGTGTGTGTGTATGTATGTGTGTGTGTGTGTGTGTGTGTGTGTGTGTGTGTGTGTGTGTGTGTGTGTGTGTGTGTGTGT
>Ga0157364_1008552_pt1 | contig 10600 bp, 8 predicted proteins | sample AttsexASBM2_FD_111476 | JGI IMG/M metagenome (GOLD analysis project Ga0157364, IMG submission 111476) | Fungus gardens microbial communities from leaf cutter ant in Ribeirão Preto, State of São Paulo, Brazil - Atta sexdens ASBM2 | ecosystem: Host-associated > Fungi > Mycelium > Unclassified ... | reverse complement strand
TAACAACATCAATTATTCTTATTGATACTTTCCATCATCTATCATCATCACATCCTTATACTGAACCTCTGAAACACCATTAAGTTCAAGTATCACAACTAGTGAGTATCTTATTTGTGATACCAAGTCCATCATTCACAACTCTGATACCTTTCCTATTTTTTTCCTGTCTTTCTATCCAATTCCATTTTTGATCCTTCTTTACTAGGTTATGCAATAGTATGGCTATGAATATGAAGTCTTTAATAAACTATTAATAATAATTAGCCAGTCCTAAGAACTTCTGTATATCTTTAACTCTTTAAGAAGTTGGTCAATCCAGTACTTCTTTCACCTTCTCTTTCTCAATTTTGATCCTATTTGGTCTTACTACTTTTAAGAATATTATCTCCTTTATCTTTTATTTACACTTCTCTGGTTTCACATACAAGTCATTTTCTGCCAACATTTTTATTAATTTCTCCACTATCTCATCACACTCCTCTTCTCTCTCTATTCCCACAATTATATTGTCAATAAAACTTGCTACTTCCCTAGTATTGATTAAGTTCTGTAGAATCTCATTCATTATTGTTTGAAACATTGCTGGAGAGTTAGTAAGCCCAAAGAACATCACTGTGAGTTTAAAAGACCAGACCCCTCTGAAGTTGTAAACACTGTCTTCTACTTATCCCCCTTCTTTATTCATACATTATTATATTCTCATCATAAATCTAATTTAGTAAATACCTTTTTGATACTAATATTTTCTACAATGTCTGAAATCAAAGATAAAGAATAGTTATTCTTAATTGTTTATTCATTCAAGTACCTATAGTTCTGTACAATACATTTCCTACTATTTTTCTTTCCTATAAAGAACACTATTACTATTTGACTTTGAGAGTCCAATATACTCTTTCCTCAATTGTTTGTCTATAAAATTATATACCTCCTCTTTTTCTTCTCTAGACAAGGAATGCACCTTTTCTTTTCTTGGTGCAAACTCTTCCTTCATATCTATTGCATGGTTCTATATCTTTCTTGTTGGCATTCTCTTACTTACTTTCTTTCTAAAGACATAAATCTACTTGTGAAACCTTGAAGGAATCAATTTTTTGGCTTCTTTCTCTGACTTTGCTGCTTACTCTTCTTCATCCCAAATCTCCTATTTTTATATCACTCATTTCACCTCTATTGTTTTCTCCCTTCTTGGTTTTTTCTTTTTCTTTTCTTTCTTTCTTCTTTTCTTATCTCTTTCTCTTCTCTTCTCTTTTTTCTTCTTCTTCTTCCTTTTGTTTTTGCTATGCCAATTTTCCTTGCTTTGGTCTCTACTGTTTCTCATATTCTTTAGAATATCTTGTTATCTTCACCTCCCCTATTTTCCAGTTGATTTCATGGTTGTAGCAAGTAAGCTATAGCATTCATAAGATTATATTCCACTTCTACCCTTCTATCACATTAATTTCTGTCCTCTCTCTGTGTCCTTTATAAAATATATTTATCTCCATTATATATTCTATCTGCTTCTTTTTGTTAGATGTACTATCTATATTTCTTACATAAATAGGTCTTTCAATTTTATTTAGCTTAAACTCTTGTTTTCTTGCAAACTCAAAACTTATAACTAGTTTTATTGCTCTACCATCCAACAATACTTCTACTATTATCCTCTCTCATATATTGATTTTTTCAAGTCCAATTTTTATCATCACTTCTCTTAGAGTGTTCTTATTCAAGTTGTATTATCCATTACTCTACTACTGAGTATTACAAACTTGTTACAGTTAGAACCTAGTTGAGGACTACTAGATTCTCCTCTTCTTTTAAATTGTCCATGTTAAGATTGTCTATGTTAAAATTATTCCTATACTCCACTCTCTTCTCTTGTATTACTAAGCCCCAATTCCTATAGTGTTTTGTAATTTATATCTAAATCCTTCACAGCTATAACAGTTTCTCTCTCAATCCATCTCTATAGTATATGGATTATGTCTTGGTACAAACTCTGTTTACTACTATTGCAGGTTAGCCATTGTGGTATTTGTTTTCTCCACTTCTTTTATTGAAGTAGGCCTTATTGATGCCTGCTGAAACCTCTGCCTCTTTAGCCAGACTTGTATTATAGTATACTTGGACTTGAACATTTTTTTTGATTTAATATTTCTTTTCTTTTGTTTTTGTTTTTGTTTTTTGCTTGGACAATGAATAGACATATGACTATGGTCACATGATGTTATAGGCCTAGATTCTGGGAGAAGGGGCTAAAAGGATAATATTAAGATACATGTCAACAGCTTGTTCACTTCATAGTGTACATATTGTGCACTTATAGTGTTGTGACAACCACTAGACACAAGGTCCAATGATAACACAAGTGGTAAAGCTCTCAGTTAAGCAATCAAGTGAAGAAAAGCACAAAAGAACTCGACAAGGAGTCTCTGCTAAATTAGAGTCCTATATATACAAAACATGCTTGGTCCATGCTACCAATACTTAAGCCTACCCTTATGTCCATGCCTCTACCTCATGTCTGTCTTAAGGCCACCATGTTATATACATGTGCTCTGACGTCATCTTCTAGATTCTTCTACTGCCTTCTAGGCCTATGACGTCACATCATGTGACATGTCATGTGACTGCAGTGTCACATGCCTCTTCATCATCTAAAAGAAAAGAAAAACAAAAAGAAAACAAAAATTCCTATAAAGTCAGAAAATAAAATAAAAAGAAAATAAAAATTATTCATGTCCAAAGCGTCCCATAACATATAGCAGATGTATGGACATTAGGATGGTGTTATTTATCATGAGCACAGACTATGTGTACTAGTATATATAGTGTAGGAATACATCAAGAACTTCTTATTGAGTTCTCTTGTGATTTCCACAAGATACTCTATTATTAAGTTTACTTAGTGATATTATTAGTTGTCTTGACTAGTGATTGCCACAACAGCTTGGGACTATAACAATTATTGCCATTGTGTACCCCTAGCATTTGCTAGTATATTCAATCTTGGTGCTTGAGTCTCTCTCTTTTCTCTTAGTCTTTTTTCTTCTCTTCTATTCTTTCTCTAATACCTATTTAAATTGATTGCTTGTTCAAACCATTCCTTGATATCTTTGGGAGGCCATTCTATCTCTGTTAGCTTGTACTTGATACTACCATTCATTCCTTTCTTGAATTCTTCTACTAATATCCAACTTTCATATCCACTTCTACTGGCTACTTGTCTGAACATTTAGACAAATTTGTTTATGGTCTGGGAACCTTGTTCTAACTACTTGAACTCTACCACTTTTGTTGACTTGTTATCTTCTCCCCCAAACTTCCTCTTTAATGCTGCCAACAACTCTCTTACTGATACAAACTCTCAAACTCCTAATTCTAGATTTGCTAGTGTATTTTCCTTCCATACATCTGCTAATCCTTTCTGCACATATGTTAGAATCTAGTGTACTTGCTCTTTTACTAACTCCATCCTTATCCTTATCTTGATATAGAATTTTATGCCATCACAAATCCTACTATCTTTTCTAGATTTCCATCAAACAATGGTGGTTTAGTTATCTCTGGTTGAAACCTATGTCTGAATCTTAGAGCTATCTCCTCTTTCTTCTCTATTTCTTCTAACCTAGCTGCTAGCTGTGTTTGTAGAGTGGCTAGTTATTCTACTTGTTATCTTATTAAAAGCTACAACTGCTCAACTACATTGTATTAACTCATATGGTAAGATAGTGGTGAGTAAGGGTTGGAGTTAGTGGTGATAGTGTGGGGAGGAATAAGATATATAAGAATAAAGAAGGGGAACTGATTAAGCAAAAAATTATATTAGGATGTAATAAGAATTATACAATACTAGCCCTTAACTGCATACTAATAAATTCAAAGGTGGTAATATCAGTATCAGAGATTGAGAAAAGGAATAGAAAAAATAATAGAAATGAAGAATAGAACATATAAAACCCTTAAAAGAGCTCTCATAAGTGCAAAGTGATATAATTAATAAGGATATTAAAAGAAATATACAAGTAACATCCACTCATGAGTGCTTTCTCTTACTAACATACTCCTAAATAGTGAACCTTATACTGTGTAACAAGCTTCTTTGGAAAATCTAGTGAATATATTGCAAAGCTTCTTAAGAGCCTCTAAAAATACTATCTATTCCAGATAATATATCCTAAAGGTATTTCTCAAGTCAAACCTTATAACTAAAAATACCAACTGATACTCACATTGCCAGCCTTTCCCAGACTACTAGAACTCTTTAAAACTTATTTGGAATTTTTATCCCCTCCACTTATAGCTTATATATTAGTCTAAAAATACAGAGAATGAATGTAAAGAATAGAGACTGAAACTATAAGAAATATTGTTGAGGTCTCATAAACACATAGCCTTCTCTTTATTTGTAACCTGACATCAACCTAATAATTATTTTCTACTCACAAGTATCAATTCCATTCTTTCTTGGTCATTCTTACCAGTTGTCTCTCTTGCAAGTCTATTCTAGACTTCTTTAGCTTCCAATCCAATGTGTTCCTGCCTTATCCTACCATTCAAACATTTGTGGCTATACAAATCATGCTCAAGAGTACTCTTACTTCATAGCTAGTTATTACAATTGAAAACTTATAGAGTGAAGTCAACAAAAGAATCTTATATTAGGATTAACATAAGAGAACTTGATAGAGTTCCAATTACAAAGTGTTTACCTTATACACTTGGCTAATAGTCCATACTATTCTAACCTAACCTACTCTAAATAAACATATAGTGTAATATCATCATTCCAGAATCTTCTATATCCTTCTATAACATATGATTGTGTGACTATGATATATGACCAAGGTATGACACCATGTCACACTGACCTCTAGTCCTAAGTCTAAAAATGAAAAATAAATGGAAAATAAAATGAAAATGAGAGATGAAATGAAAATAAAATAAGTCCATCATCTTCAACTCTAATACTATTCTTTCACAAGTATAATATTATTTCTTATCCCTAAAGACCTCATATTTCTAAGATCTTATTTGATTAATAACTACCATACTGTATCTCAAGTAGATTTCTGCTTGAGAGAGCCTAAGGTATTATCTAAGAGTATCAAGTCTTCTCACTAAAGCTCTTGAATAGGTCTTAAGTGCTTGAAAACCCAATAAGAGAATATCTTTTCATGAAAAAGTATTTTCCAGTATAATACTAATACTAGCCTCACTCTTTGACCTATAATATGAACTTATTAAAATCTCTATAGATGCTAGTAGGCTCTCAGCTAGTCCTATCTCACACCATCTACTAACTACCTATCTACTTCCTTACTAACTACTACTCTAATTGAATTTGTATTCTAATATTTCTAAGAAAGGAATCTCTAAGCTAGATACTGTTCTATTAAATAATACTACTACTCTGTGTGAACAAGCTACAATAGACCTGCAGCACAAGCCTTCTACAAAAGAAATACAAGTATGCTACTTCAACACTACTCACTTTGTTAACAAGTATATCTAAATGAGCACCTGAGTTTGGTCTCTACCATCTATGATCTATCTTATCCTAGTAGATGAGTATTTCTTAAGCCTGAGGTCTGACTTTTTTTCTTGACTAAAGAGCAGTATTGCTCTTTGGTCAAGAATGATAAAGAAGTAGGTAAGAGAGGGCTTAGCATTAGACAGCATTAGGAAAGAAAACTAAGTTCTAATGTTATGACTTAGACTCAAGTGTTTGAGTCAAAGAGAAATCTTGTATTGGTTAACACAAGAGAATTAAGTAGAGTTCCTAGTACAGATGTGTTTGCTTCATACACCTCTAGTATATAGTCTGTGCATACTTTATATCTAGCCTATCCTAAATATTATGAGTTATATAGATAAGAGTTATTACCTTATATAATATATAATATTATCCTTCTGATATGTCACCTGACATTGTGACCATGACTGTGACAGTTGTGACAGTCATATATAACATCACATTTTTCTTCATTTACTAAGTCCAAAAATAAGAAAAAAGATAGAAGAATTGAAATAGAAAATAAGAAAGATTTAAATAAGAGAAGAGAAACAAAAAAGAAACAAGTCCACCATCTTCAATTCTGACAATCTACTTGTCTCTGCATACTTTTTCCTTCTCTCTTCATTCTCTTATTATAACAACTAACACTATAAGAGTAAATATAAGGGGACCTACTCTTTTAGTTCCAATATTGCCACCAATGTCTGTGAGATTCCAGACCTTAGACTGAACACTGCTAACAAAGCCTATAGTATTCCACTTCTTTGACCCAAGGCTAAACACTGCTATCAAAGCCCATATGTTATGATATGCTCTTAAACTTTATTTTCTTTTAATTAGTAAGGGAAATACACATGACTGTGGTTATATGATATATCACATGACATTATGTCATAGGCCTAGAACATAAGAAAAGAAACTAGAAGGATAATGTCATAGTATATGTCTATGGCATGACCATCTTATGGCTGATACATAGACTTTAGAGGAGATCATATATTATAAGGCATGGACCAATATGTATTGGTATATAGTGTATGCTGTAGTGGGAGTTTCTCTATTGAGTTTCTCTTGTAAACTTTAATGCAAGAGTAATGGTGATATACTGGTTCTATATAAGCTTATGTACACCTCACCATCACAGTGTTGGTTGCTATAACACCATAGTACTTGCTTCTTTAACTCTGCTACTATCTGCTGCTGACCTCCAAGTTTTATTTTGACTATTGTCCCAACTACCTTCTATCTATTGCTAATAATAATCTTTCTTCCTTTCTGGACTAATATTCTAGATATTTTTATCAGAAACATTTCTAATCATTATCAGACATAGTTTGTATCAGAAGGTGAAAGTCTACAGTGTTTGCTCAGAGTTTGTACTAAGTATGAAAAAAGCATAGTGTTACAGACTTTCTAAAATAATCTTGGCTTCAGCTTATATACTGTGCCATCTGTCTGCCATAGTATTGTAACTTCAGAAAAGGAGTAAGATCCAAAGAGAGTAAGTACTGATAAAAAAGTATATTGTCATAAAATACCAGAACTGATATTAAACAATATTTGATTATTAGACTAGAGAATACAGTATATCTACTAGTTCTTATATAGAATTAAAGAAAAACTTGGGTTTTTTATAGAGTACAGTTCCAAACAGAGATTTTAGTGAGCTCTCTACCAATAATATCCTTGCTTTTACAGCTTAAGACTCAGTGATAAGTCAGAAAAAGAACCTTTCATAATGTTTACACAAGAGAACTCAATATAGTTCCTAGTACAATGTATCTATCTTATATACACTAGACTAATAGTCTATGCTATATGAGTTTTAGCTTATCCTAAAGACTATACATATTATATGCTATTAATATGTGGTATAACATCATTCTTCTAGAACCTTTTATATCCTCTCATGTGTCACATGACTTCTGACTGTAATCTTATCTCTAGACTTAGGATTAGAAATTAGTATAATGTTACAACTGCCACACATTAAGTTACACAGAAAATAAAGTCTACTATCTTCAACTCTGATACTCACTAGTTTAATAACCTAGCTCAGAAACTTATGAGCTTGTTAAAAGCAATTCACACTTGTCAAAGATATTCATGGATATAGTATGGAAGACAGAAAACAGAAACTGGACTTATTAACTGTATATTAAGAGTTAGAAGTGATGCTATATAGATAATCAGTCTTAGCTTTAACAGATAACATCACATGACTGTATTTTTGAAGGTTGGAGTTTTTAGAAGAGAGTTGAGATAAGTATAACACAAATTCCAAGTTAATTATCAGACTGAGAAATAGTACATAATGGCTAATATTTCTTAAGTATGAAAGTGCAGATCTAATAATACTTTACCACTATGCATACTTTGGGTTGTTATTTAGAACTCTATGAAATTAATGAGAATTTCAGGGTTTGGTTCTGAGATTGATTGGAATGGAATATGATCTGCCCTTACATTTACAAGTATATCCCTTTTAACTACATTGAGATCTCTATCTCCCACCAACATTTTTGTATCCAGTAATACTTCTTGCTACTCTTAACCTCATGTCCTACCTTTACTAAACTTCAATGGTAATCAAAAAACTAGACAAATTATTCTGAGCTCTTTTTTCTTATATATCTAGTTATCTATGGACCACTTTATTTATGACCAAAAAAAAGTTCTCTAAACCTTCTTTTTTTTTCAAAAGTAGCTATACTTTGAGATGTTTAAAAGAAATTTTCCAGAAAGAATTGACAACAAGTATCTTCTCTATCACAACTTGGTCTAAGTTTGAATAGCTCTTTCAGGAACATTTCTTTCTCACCAATGCTACTATAGAAGCTTTTAACAAGCTCAAATGAACTGCTTATTACCAGGAATGTCATGTCATAAAAGAATATCTAGATAAGTTTCAAACTCTGATTTTGAAAGCCAGTTACACAAACCTACAAAGTATAGTTATTAAATTCCACCACAGACTGCAAACAATAATTCAGGACTAAATCATAACTCTTCCAGTAAAAAGATTCTAGGACACAAACTCTCTAGCTTGGTTTAAGATTGCCCAGCAAATAGATCAAGCCCAGTAAGCAAATGAGACATTTTAGTCAATTTAAAACAGGATTTTCACTATCTTCCTCAATTTTAATCCTTACAAACATTGTTAGTTCTCCCTCTTCTTCTCTTTTAGCAATCTCTCTTTGCTACATGAGTATCCATGTACTAACTGCTACTATTATTTCCTCTTAGTGTTTTGATAGATATTGATGCTACCCAAAAACCCTACTCTACACTGACTAGAGAATGCTACTACTGTAGAGATTCAAATTATATAGTTTGTAATTGTCTAGTGTAAAGGATATTGAGATCACACAGCAACTAGGACCCACAGAGCAAGAAAATTCAAGAGAAAACTTTGATAGTCAGAATCTTGTATAAAGTGACTAGCAATATATATACTCTGGCTACTTAAAAATAGGTTTACTATATTATCTGTAAAAGAATACAATGAGAATAATGATCTAACAGATACACTCAAGAATCCCAACTTCACAATTTTCCTGTCTCTTTCCTACTGTTCCAAGTAGAAGAAAAAATTCTCTAGCATCTTACCATTAATGTACTTGATGTACATAGAGCTTTAATCTATCTTCCTATTACTCTAGAAACTACTTATATTCCTGAAACCCTCTTAGTATAAGCTCTAGTTAACTCTAGAGCCACTGGAATCTTTGTAAACTAAAATTTTGTTAATAAACACCAACTGAACATTTATAACCTTTCTTGTCCTATTCTAGTCTATAATGTTAATGGCACTCCTAATAAGGATAGACAAATTAACAAAGTGGTAAACATGATACTCTATTACAAGACTCATTTGGAGTGGATCTTGCTTGCAGTATCAAGTCCTAGCAAACAGAATTTTATATTGGGCTTTATCTAGCTCAAGCAGTACAACTTTGAAGTTGACTAGTAAAAGAAAGAAGTGGTTATAATAAGATACCCTATATACTGCTCAGGTTACCAAGACCTATATAAGGCCAAAAAATACTAGTTGCATGCACTGACCATTTGTTACTCTAATTCCTTCTCTGCTATAGCTAAAGGCTCAGATGACTTACCTATAACTCTGTAGATGACTAGTGACTATGCATAGGAGTCAGAAGACTATTTCTATTTGACTCAACTGATCTCAGAGCCCTCAGCTCCAGACATTAGAGCCATAACAACTCTATTCCAACACCTTACTGAAGTCTTTTGCAGAAATCAATCTATAGACTACCCATCTCTCTTTCTCCCATACATTCAGTATCTTAAATCAGTTTTCATGGAAAAAGACTTTGAAACCCTCCAAGATTACCAAAAATGGAACCATACTATTAAACTGATTTTTAATACTGAATCCAAGTCATTAAAGGTATACTCCCTATTTCCTGCAAAACAGTCAGAGCTAGATGTGTTTATTATTGCTAAGAACCTCTACACTAAATAAATAAAACCTTTGAAATCCCCTATAGCTACTCTAGTTTTATTTATCAAGAAAAAAAATGGTTCACTCTGTCTAGTGCAGAATTACAAAAACCTTAATGTGATGACAGATATCTGCTCCTACTAATCTCTGAGCTCATTACCAAGCTTGATATATGCTGGAAATTCAACAATGTTCACATTAAGTCTAACAATGAATGGAAGACTGTCTTCCACACAAGCTATAGGCTTTTCAAACTTCTGGTAATGTTCTTTGATATAACCAATAGCCTAACCATCTTCCAAACTATAATAAATAACATTTTTAGAATATCATGATAGTATACTTAGATAATATCATGATTTTCAATCAAAAATTAGAAGAACATCTGTTATGATTGATTCCTCATGTGCACAATGCGATTGCTTCATGGACTAAGCATTTTAGGGTGTTTTCCTTATGACAAAATGATTGGCTGTGCTGTATTTGTCTCAGTCAGTGCCTCATATTGTTTCCTTTCATATTCCTCATGTTCTGTAACTCATTTAACATATGATTACCATACATTGTCCTTATTGTTAATAGATATATATAGTAGTAGATACTGTCTTGTATCTTTATACTTTACT